>Ga0100391_1000134_pt1 | contig 90451 bp, 58 predicted proteins | sample CryGeymeta201515_FD_81541 | JGI IMG/M metagenome (GOLD analysis project Ga0100391, IMG submission 81541) | Groundwater microbial communities from Crystal Geyser aquifers in Utah, USA - Crystal Geyser metaG 2015-15 | ecosystem: Environmental > Aquatic > Deep subsurface > Groundwater | place: USA...
ATGAAGTGGAAGAGCTTGATGAGACCTATCGATTGCACTACTTTAAACCTATTTTGGATCAATTGTGCTTCTTCTTTGAATTTAACTAGTTGTTGCTACCGGTAGGCTCAGGTCCATTCTACTTTGGTACAGTTATTTTTAGATGGTATATGTTTTGTCTCGGCCAAATGATGATAAACGAAGTTTAAAAATAATATAATTGAGTCTGTGTGTTTCACTTTGTTTGCTGTGGTTCGATGAGTTTTGTATTGTCGTTGCTCGAGCTCTTTTTATGCAAAAAATAAAAAATACTTTGAAATGCACGTTGTGTCCTGTGTAAACGTAAAAATTACTAGCTAGTAGTAGTAGCTAGTACCAGTACTAGCTAGCTACAGTAGTAGTACTACTAGTTAGCTAGTAGTCTACTTGTGATGGCTATTTTTTGTAGAATAGCATGATGACGTTGGAAGCTTTTCAAGTTTACCAGTAGTGGTAGGCTAGTCTAGACCAGCATGGTAAGTCTTAGCATTGGTCACTCTCAAAAATAAATACCCACTGTAGAAGCTATTGTAGTAGTAGTAGGTAGAGTAGATATCTACCGGTACCACTCGCCCGTAAAGAAGTTTTTAAGTACTCTTAGTACTAGTACTAGTGTAGCACCACCAGATACCAGGGTACTACTCTACTCGAATAGCTAATAGTACTACTACAAGTAGAGAAGCCTACAGGTTGAGCATCCTAATAAGAAAACTAAACGATTCTCAACAAAATAATAATGAGAAAGGTGTCATCATACTACTACCACTTTTGTTTCATCATAGTACTACCAGACTAGTCCTCTAATATTACCAGGTAGACTGATGATAGGTGGTACCACTAGTCTACAAGGAGGGACTCGGAATTGCTGCTTGGATCGATAATAAAAATACATCTTCCTTAAAAAATGAACTCCATGGTACCAGGTACCACCTGGTACTACGTAGTAGTACCGGTACCTGGTACTACTACCAATTATGGTACCAGTACTACGTTTATTTATCAAGGAAAGTAACTCTCCTTAAGTATTTCAATGACTCGCAAGGGAGTGGCCCACAGTACAGCTAGCTACTAGCTAGCTAGTAGTAGCTACTAGTACTGGTAGCCAATCAATATGACTGGCGAACAATAATTAATCATTACGCAGTGTCTGAATTTTTAGCGGGTCATAGTTGAAAGACAACAGTCATAAAGTGTACATTACTTGTAGCTACCAGGTACTAGTATCAATGGTTGTACCACGTACTAGTAGTAAACGAGATCCTGGTAGGGTAGGATTTGCTTTTTTGCTTTCATTGTTTGTTGAAAGGTTGAAAGCTAAACTATCGAAATCGCCATCATGGCCGACAATGAAACTGAAAAATCGCTAAAGGCACCGGAAGGTCCCAAGGCTTCCTTGACAGGAGATACAGCAGATGAAGAAGAGTCCAAAATTTCCGATGAATCTACTCCATACCAGACCACACAGACACAGGCACAGGCACAGACTCAGCAAATACATGAACCACAACAACCGCATGAACAAAAACATGAACAGCAAACCCAACCAACCGTTGATGACGACAATGACGATGAATCTGATCACCATCGTCGTTGGTATCATTGCCGATGTAATCTTCGTCGTTGGCCTCGAACCATTGCCTGTTGTTTGGGAGTCTTTATTCCCTTGCAATTCATTGTGATTGTGAGTTTGGTGTTAGGTCTTTTATTGGGCAAATTAGAAATGTCGCAAGAAATCGAAAGCAACGATGCTTACGTTCGTCAACGTACGACTGCAGCCAGAATGTCCAACGACTTGGTCCGAACCCTTCATCAGCTTCCGACGCTGTGCTTAACATTATACCTAGATGGAGAGACCGAACAAAGTTTACCAGAAACCCTCAAAGCCATTACCTCTGATCCGAGCCTACTGAAGCTTTATCTCAATACTAGCGAATTCGATAATACCTCTCCGACTACTCAACAACAACCAGAGGTTCTTCTTCGTTCGGACAATAGGACCATTCAGGACATGTCCGACTTTTTTGCGACGTGTGCTGAAGTTGGGGCTGTTTATCGTGATGAATTATTGAATACTTTCAAGGAACCGTTGATCAACGAGGGCACTCCACTCAGTTTTTCTTTTAATTATATTCGTTGTGTGAATCGATCATCACCATTGGCTTTTAATGCTATTATATTACCAACAGAACAAGACATGTACGAAGCTTTTCCTACAACACAGGCTCAACTGTACGAACAAAGCTGGATCCAAAATCAACAGGAATTAGAACTGGAATACAGTACGGAAGAGAATCTTACCAAAATAGAAGCCACGGCCAAGAGTTATCAAGATGCTACGGGAAGTCAAAAATGTGCCGTGAATATGCCCTCGGGAGGTAAGGACTCATGTTTTCACAGGAAATGGCGCAGTTGTGGAACTAATACGTAGTGTGTCGCGTTGGATGTGGTTCAATAGACACTCACAACCAATATTTTTTTCTTTTTTTTTCTTGCCTTGCAGCTTGGTTCTGGTTCACTGTCATGTCTACCGTAGGATACGGAAATCAAGTGCCGAGAAGTGTCTGGGGAAGATGTATGACCTATACTCTTGGTTTCTTTTCCATACTCTTGTTTGGTGGTGTCTTGGCAACGGCGGGTGGTATTACAACTCATCTTCTCAACGATACCGTTCATCGATTCAAAAGAGTGATAGCAAGACCCGTTAAGGTACTCATTTGGGGCATTTTGTGGTCCTTGTGGATGGTGCTCATTGCGTGGCAGGCGAGGAGCTATCAAGCAACGCGCCTTGATTCCGAAATGGCCAGCAATGATGCCTACTGGTTCGCCTTTATTAGTACCACCACTATTGGATTTGGTGATTACTATCTGCAACCAGAGGGTCTCTTTATAAGTGACTTACTTGGTCTTTGGATCAACTTCTTAATTGGATTCGTCCTTCTATCGTCTTTTCTGACCGAATTGTCGCAGCTTTTGGGTTCCGTCGTTCCAGATGTATCCGCCTACTTGCAACGAAAACTCAAATATGCCTACGAAGAAGAGAATGGATTGCCAGAGGAAGTGCTGCGTAGCAGCCGAAGGAAAAAGTCAGCCGTCGACCAGGAGGAACGCTTTACTTCGCACCCTATCTTGAGAAATCAAACGAGCTTTCATGGCCCGAACTTTATTGATCCCTCCATGGATTTCGAGGAAGAGTATCAAGCCGACAAAAAGAAATTGAAACAGCAGCAAGAACAGGAAGAAAAGGACCGAGCTGCTATTGCCGAGGCCGAAGCTATTGCAGCAGCTTTTGTCGCGCAAGATGATTCAAAAGAAGCGGTACAAAAAGAACTGTCGAAACAGCCAGAGCAACCACAGCCGCAATCACAACCACAACAGGAGGATCAAGTGGTTGACAAAAAGACACGACGCCGGCGAACGCAAAGGAACCCACCACACCAGCAAACACGAAAATGTCTCCACCAATGCCCGAATGGAAAAGAAAATTAATTGAAAAGAAGAAGCAGGAAACAAAAGCCCAGGACACAACACCACAACAGACAGCAGCAATTACCAATACAGCTGCCGATGTCACCGCACAACAAACACCTCCACCAACCTCTACGATCGCAACAACGCAGCAAAAGATGGCTACCTTTGTCAACACAGGCACAGACCCTGCCATGACGGAAGCACAGCTCTTCTATGAGTCCAATCCATGGGGCTCCTTAGGATGGGGCGACCCGGCCATTTCTGTTATGACCAATGCCGGCGACAAGTGGTATATCGTTGCCAATGGTGTGTATGCAAAGTTGTTCACAATTGCAGAAGAAGCCCAGCAGCAATTTACCATTTAAGAACAACATCCGTCTTAGGACATAACGGGGGTAATCTGATAGCTTTCTTTAGTTGCTAGTCTAGCGGGTCGTAAACAGGCTTGGTTTCGTCCAGCTCTTCTAACCATAGCTCCCAAGAGGGGCCGTAGTTGCTGACAATCATTCGATAAGCTCTTTTGAGAAAGTCCAGGCCCAAAATCGCTACGGGTGCCTCGGAAGTGCTGCTCATGCCGTCCGGAATGATGTTCTGTTGTATCATGGTCTCCAAAACCTTGAAAGCTGGTATATTGCCAACGTAGACTGGTCCCTCTCCCAAAGACACTCCGCTTACATAAATTTGAACGGATGCAGATTCAGACCGCTGAAGATCCACGGCACGACCATCGATACCACCCACTTTTAAAAGGTTGTCTCCTATTTGCTGTTGGTGTGTTTGCGGCAAGGCTGCTGCTGCTGCAGCAGCAGTGACAGGCACAGTCGCGATTCCCAGCTGTTTGGCCGTCTTTTGATTCAGGACTGTAATTGGCGACCCAGTATCCACCAGAACAGGAATCTCTTCTCCGTTCACTTGGACGGTGAGAATCAAGAGTCCCATAAGTTCCCGGAGAGGCACTCGTTCCATTCCTTTCGTAATTTGTTCCGGCAGAGCAGTATCATTATTTCCAAAATAAAAGCCAAATGTGGGAGGGTCTCCATCGGTACCGTACCAATCAAATTCAACACCCGTAAAGCATCTCAAAAAGGCCGTTCCCAATAATCCCGCCGTTCCTGCTGGACTGGCACGCGGAAGTGCCGCCGCCACCAGATTGCGCAGAAAGACGATGCCTTCTTGTCCCTGTGGCATTCCTGCCAAGGAACAATTACCCAAGATTACCATGGTTCCAGGATCAAAGCTACCACCCATACCAGCAGCGCCAATTGGCTCAGATTGTAGTTTCTCACCTTGCAAGATGATACTATCAGCAAGTGGAGGTATCTTGTACTTTTCTACCAGATCGGCTTGAATGCTGTTCACGTTGGCTCCCGTGTCGACGAGAAAGACGAATTCTTCCATATTATTTTCCGACGAGGACGTGGACGATACTGTTTCTGCATTCTGTTTTTTGGATAAGTCAGGAAAATGCAAACTTAAACTAGGGTATGTATAATTGTAGTAGTAGCTGAGGGGTGCAATGACACCTGCAACGGTCACAGGAGGGTTCGCATTTATTTCCTCCTTGTTGTGATCTTGAGCTGCAGCTGTTAAAACGCAATGTTGGATTGATTGTCGACGAGCATTACAAGATGATGCATGAAAAGCGGATGCAGCTGCATGAAGATTCAAAGATGCAATTACAAATAGCTGAGCTCTTGTAGTCATGTTCTTCTTGAGAGTATTGAATTTAGGTATGTCGTAGGAATGTCGTGTATGATTGATGATTGATTTTGGTTATTTCATAAAAAATCTTTGCTGAAAAAAGATCGTAATCACTTAAGCTTATTAACCCCAACTCTATATATTGCCAATATACTTCAAGTACAACAATCGACAAGACACGATTGTTGTTGTAATGTCTGATGTAACTATCAAAATTCTATGCAATACAAAATAATGTTTGACTATCCTAGCAACCCTGCTCGTTGTTGTTGGAGATGGGAGAGTTGTTCTACAACAGCTGGTCTCATGTGGTGCGTGTACTCGTCCAGGGCTGTATATGAATTTGGATCTACCACTCCAGCTTCCGGCAGGAAAAGTCTCTGGTAGTGATGAATGGCTCCTAACGAATCATCGCGACCAGACCACAGGGGACACTCTTCAAACATTGAAACGTAGGTTTTGTCGCCACTGTTTTCACGTCGACACGAGCCAGCCACATGAAAGGAAAATTGCCAAGCCAATTTGGTACGAGCCACACTCTTTTGGAACAGGGGATTGGGATCTTGATCGCGAACAGGAAACCCATAAAATCCTTGCCACTGGGGATGTGCCGAACCCAACTGCGCAAACTCGGTGCGTTCTACAGTACGGGAAGGAAAAGCCTGAAAGCACCAATCTTTGCAGCCGTTTTCTCCCGTCATGGAATGAATGGCTTCCACAATGCCGGGAGATTTTCGGTAAGCGCTGTCACTCCACAATTCGCCATGCTCGTCCTCATTGCCATCATGACGAAGATGATGTCGACTTTTAGAGTAGCTGTCTTGTAATTTAGGCACCCACAGCTCATCTAGATCCCACATGGCCACAAACTCAGCCATTCCCTTGGCGTGAAATAGACACTGATTATAGAAACGGAGTTTCCGAATATGACTGCTATCGGTAACGGCCGAACTTGCCGCAATGACCACAAGTCCCTTGTCCATGTAAAATGATAGCAAGCTTTGCAACTTTGCCAGGAGAGATTCGTCCAATGTTTCCATACCCAAGACGATTTGTCCTACTCCAACATTCAAATGATGTTGAACAAATTCGGGAATGTACTTCAATTGGTCAGTAGTAATCCCTCCGACACACAAGACCACGTCTAGAGGACCATTATTAACAACTTGTTGAACAAAGGAAGGTTCCTTGGATGATTTGATCATGGGTCCAGCATAGCCAATGGATGCCGTATCAACGGGAACGTCAACTGTCATGATGGATTCGATCTGATCTTCCGATGTGTACACGTTTACACGAATATGATGATGTTGCAGCATATCCGTTTTTGTTACGTAATTTGATAAATCACACCTCCAAATCAAATGAACATGTTCCGTGTTGCTATCAATGGATACAGAAGGAAGGTATTTCATTTTGATACGTTTGTTGGCAGTATCAGTTGAATCAGTAGTAGTAGCTACTGGAACTTCACAGTACAATGGTTGTTGCGAGGCTTCCTTGTAGTTCAATTCGACAGAATGTTGCTTTTGGGAGGCGAGGTCAAAAATAGAATTCGAACCCTCACCAACAGCGTGTGCAAAGACGTCAAACGACACTGATTCATCTTTTGCTTCATACGATGTTGTTAATCGGACTCCCAGTATATGAAGTCGATCATTCCAAAAGGTTCCTGGAATTCGAACATTGTCATTATCTGTCGGTATTTTTTCCTCTGTATTGGTAGTGAAAAGGTCCGGACCTTCCAGTACTCGTTGTGAGCCATAATTTGCTCGGTGAGTTACGGCTGCCGTCCAGGTAACCAGTGTCAAAAAGAACAATACAATGACATTTCGACTGTAAGACGATGATTGCCAATGTACCGCTTTACTTTTAACAAATGGACGAATCCATTTAAAAAATACTTGCTGTACAAAAGAATTGGTGGCCATTTTTTGAATGATTTGATGTCGAAAACTGAAACGTTGATGATGTCCTTGTTGTTCACTACTGTTGTTTTCTTCCTTTTTGTAGCAGTAATATTCATAAAAACGATTCATCAAATCCTTCTTGATTTCGTAATGGCGTCGTTGTTGTTCCATTGCAATATTTTTTTCTTGATAGGTACAACATCAAAATGCAAATTAGCATGGGAAACAAGCTAATCGGAGGGAACAGAAAACAGAACACCTGGCAACTTGTGAGAAATTAAAAATATCTGGCGAAATTTTGATATTAGTTTTTACTATTATTTGTGACCGATTTTGAATCACGATCCGGAACCACTGGGTTGGCGTTTTAGTTATCTGTTATCGGAATGATACATAGCACGACTGGATGTCCTTTCAGCAGTTACAACGCATTCTGTAATTATCAAGTGAAGAACACATCAATAATTTTTGGAGTTCAAATGTTCAATTATTATTATTATTTACTATCTATTATGATGTATTGTTCTGAACACAAACAATATTTATCTTTAATGGCTGTAACAAAAAAGATTATCCCTTTGCTTTTTGTGGCCATTGCCCATGTCGCTCGTTGTACTGCTGGAGTGAATATAACGACAAGTATTGGCGTGCCGTTCAATATAGACTTTGAACATGACGACGACTATTACTACAATGATGATCAAGCACCCCTTCCATGGTTAGAAGATGATGACCACGACGAAGAATTTTCTTGGGTAGTTCAAAGAACAACAATTGATGAATTTGTTGTAAATGGTGTAAATCTCGCGCAATACCGTAATACAGCAACCAAGGCCAATAACAACCGCATGAACACCACAGCAAATACTGGACTAGAACAAAAACCCAAAACCAAGCCCTTTCTCTTGTACGAGGACTTTGATATACATCATCTCATCAAGGGACACGAGAATTGGCAAGAACTATTAACATACCGGAAAAATATTCAAAATCCCAGTTTGTCGTTTTATGTTGACAAGGTTGCACGAAAACGATGGTTGCCAGAACAAGGATATGATCAGGCAAAAGTATTTTTGTTACATTACGCCAACGAATTGAACAGCATTATCGAAGATGAAGAGAATGAAGTCGCCGGGTGGATTACTAATCGACTCCCAAGAAATGCTTCCTTTTGTGCCAAACCGACTCATTCTTCCGAACTTCGAGGAAATTGGTTGGTTGATCCCAGTGAAAAAGTTGTTTCGACAGATGGAACTGTTCTACGCGAAGAAGAAGCGTTATCCAAAGCTCCTCATTATTTCACCTCCATTATAAATACAGCCTGTGGTACTTCACTAGCTCGGTCATTAAAGGTACCTCCAGCAAAGTACGAATCCTGGGCTCTGAAAAATGTAAATCCTGGAATTGTTGTTGAAGAAAAGTGGTCCCACTACTCGGATCTGAATGCACCTCCGGAAGAATTCAATATGTTTGTCATTTGGGGACGCGTTTGGTTGGTACAGTGGAACGCTGTTGAAGGACAACATCGGTACCATTACGCATTCATTCTTCGAAACGGAACAGATTCGTACCGGCCCAACAAACGACCTCCACAGTACCTACCGTGGAATGACATGATACGCATTGCCGAAGAACTGGGTGCACATAAAGACATATTTCGAGTAGATTTATTCTTTGGAATCCCGACCGATCAGGGTCGAAATATGACCAAGAACGAGCGACTCGCTAATAGTCGAATTGTGGTAAACGAGTGCGAAATATTTCCTACGACAATTTTTCCCGACAAGTGGTTGGCTGATGAGGGAGCCCGCTTATGGAGGGCTGGCTACAGAATTGGAAACTACAAGGTTGTGGAAAATTCCGAGGTTCCCTCAAACTACAAAGAAATCGGGGTGCTGAAAAATAGATTGACTGATTGAGCTTTAGGACATTGATGTCAGAGTGTAAAGTTGCACCCGGGAAAGGATTGGATCATTTGCTACGTTCGTTGCAGATGAATCCAATCTACGAATTTTTCAGACCATACATGTTTGTATTTTGAGAGTAAATTTGTTGGCACTTACTTCTGTGTTCCTTCCAAGATAAAGTAGTACTGGAGTACATAATAATACTAGTATAATGCTTCCAATTCCATTAATATGCCGTATCAAAGATAAGGAAGAGTTGACTGAGGTTGACCTCTCGTGATACAACCAAACAGGCAAAGACGATCTTGATGATAGGACCCATAGAAATAGCCATTTAAAAGCGAGGAAATTCAATAATAGTGCGCAGTGCGCGGAGGCCCAAATCTTCAAGTGAGGGAAGCTATTGCAGTAATGACGTGAGTGCGACAGAATCTATCACTAGAGAAAACTTTGGCTAGCGTTCCTGGTCTCAAATCCTTGATCATTTCGAGCTAGTGCATTCATCGTGTCTCGAGTCTCGACTTGTCTGCGATCAATGTGCTGTGTTGCTGGTGCTGCTTTATATCGACAGGCAAGTCCAGCTACTTTGAAAGTCAAAGGTACAGTTGACACAACCGATCATGGCATATATTTTTGTTGTTGGTTCAGCAAAGGCATTCCAGTAACGACAAACACAAAATCAACAAGCCCAGTCCACAACCAATGGATGCCACAATGGCCGCAGTGGTATGAGGTTGTAGGGTAGGCTGGATCAAAAAATTACTTCCAGCTAGATCACCCCCTTGATAGTGTATCACCAGATTTTGTCGTGTCATGTACTCTTCTTGGCTGGTTTCTACGGCTTTGTGACATGAATGCTGATTCGGGTCCGCAAACTGCCAAGTATCGATACCGGAATAGAAATCGTCAACTGATGTAGAGTTAATACCATCACCTTCAAATTGCCGTGGTATTGTAAAGTTGTAAAGAATCACAAAGGTACAATCTTGTTGCCATTCTTCTAAAGCTTGACATAATTTCTCCGCTTTTAATACTTGCTCCTTTGTAAAATAAGTGGTGGCATTACCTGTGATACTACTACTTTTGCTGCTGCTGCTATCTGTGTCGCTACAGAGCATCATCCCCACGGGTACTCCCGTCGCGACGCTTTCATAACGTGGTGCATTAACGTACTGCCAAATTGCCCATCCAATTCCCCCGGCAATCAATGAAATGCCTATCAAATTTAACAGCATGAGCCTCCAACTTTTACATTCAGTGCTCTTGTTAGCTCGTGGCAAAGGTTCCTCGGTGTAAGGAGACCTTGCGAATGAATGGCTATTAGTATACGTGTTTGCAAAGTTGTTGTTGTTGTTGCTACTGTTGCTGTTGCTGTTGTTGGTGGTGGTGTCGGGAGAGACAGCCGAAGAAGCAATCGCTCGTCGTCGGGAAGCCCGCAAAATGGAGGCCACAGTGGCAGCCGCCGCTCGTTCGACATCGGGAGCTTCATTATGTAAGACTTCGTGACTAGCAGCAACGGTCATTGCAGTATTCCTACTACTGACATACTCTTTTTCAGCGTCAATAACTTTAGACGAGACGCACGAGTCGGTGTGATCAATGCTCGAGGCCCACTGCACACCAATCGCCATGGTTTCAATCGCGTCATGTTCCATGCAACGGATACTCTTCCTTTCTTTGGCATAATCGTGGCTGCCGATGTTCAGGATACTGTCCAATTTGTTCAAACGTTTTTGAGACGCGTCGGAAGGCTTCATCATGGTTTCTGTAGAGTTCTGTCGTTCTGTGGAGTGTAACGTTGTTGAGTTTGTATTTTGTACCTGGTAGTATCCACTCTTTCTGGAATATTACCGCTTAATATCTTTATTTGAACGTGCTAGCTGCCTACTCCAGGAATAAAACAAGTGAAGCAAATAGTAGGCCTGCGGTAGGTCGAAGCGGGAGCAATAACAGTACTTCAGCAAGGTACTAGCAGTAGACTAGTACTAGTACTAGCTATGGTTAACATCAGTCTTGTAACACTTGTGATGTTTTGGTTTCTTCTAATGAAAATCCATGGTTTAACAGCGGGGTAAGAATTGTAGGCTTATCGCCAACGGCATTTAAAATTGCCGTTGAAAAGGAAGCGATCTTAGCTAGATGTCCATGAACGCGCATTGGCTCTCAAAGTAGACCGGATGTCCTCCGAAACCGCCCTCAAGAAAAGCTAGTAGTAGTAGGCTGGCTACTACTCGCAGTGTAGTAGTAGTAGACTAATAGCATGTGAAAAAAGGGAGTTTCGGTTGGTAGGTTACAGGTTTGTCAGCGCTTTCCACTAGACTAGTAGTCTGCTGCCCGCGTATCTGCGTGGTTGTATGAGATTTCATCGTAGCAGCAGCCAGTAGAGCTCGGGACGACAAGAACAAATAAAAATAATGGGCAGAGGAGATGAATATCAGGTGTTTTGCCTCTAAAAATCGCAGTGGAAAAGAAAACGAGAGCAACTGGAGATTGAGTGTGCCGCTTTGTACTGAAGCTGCCTGTCAGGCAAGTATTCGCGCATAATGACCTCTTCCCGAGGAAGGATGCCGGGATTTCTTTGCGGCCTTCGTTTTGTACTCCGTATCTCACAGTATTTCAATGACCAGTAGAAAAATCATGACCAGTAGAGAAATCATAATAAATGTACTAAGGGAGGAAAATCTAGTTGTAGTATTGGTGAATATGCTTACAAACACGACGAATATTCTTCATGCAATGTTGTCAATGTAAACCAAATATCCTGGTATGTAACAATGTAAAATACATCGATGCAGCGGAGAGTACATCCTCAAGCAATGGAGTAAAACGGCAATGACGTAACTTCATCAGCATCTTTTTTTGCGTTCTCGTCCATGCTCGTGTCTTCGTCTTGCTGATTCTCCATGGCTGGTTTCTGAAGCGGCAAGGGGGCTCCTTCCGCAGTGACAAGTGTAACGAGGAGCATCTTGGCGCATCCATCTTGATCCTGTAGTCCTTCTCGATCTAACAAACGAACTTGCAATCCCAACCCCGCAATGGACGCTCCAAGAAGAACCGGTTCGACCAATGCCGCCGATTCGGCTGACAAAAGACTTTTGAGACGATCAAAGGCATACGAAAGTTGATCTTTGGTGGTCAAGTTGAAAACCGACATTTTGCGGACTTCGTCCAAGGAATGTTGGCATAGGTCACAAAAGAGTCGGTTGCAGTCAAGCAGGGAACCGCCCAAGGAAGCAATAGCCATGGGTACCGGATTTTGATCAAAGACTTGATGGTAGCTATCCGAATCCAAAACGCTGAAATCTACCTTCTGGCTGTTGCAGTTGCTGTTGTCATTGCTGCTGCTAGCAGTGCTGATCGGGGCTATCGAGCCGTCAGGATAAGCCAGCGAGGGATTCGTTTGATTCACCATCATGCCAGGAGCCGAGTAGACGTTGCCATGGCTGGGAATAATAGATTGGATCGCATACTGCTTTGCTGCCTGCTGGACTGCCATGGCAACCTGTGGTCCAAGCACCCCCTGTTGCAAGTTCTTGATTTGCTGTCGCAAACTCGTACACTCCCTGTTGAAGGAGAATAGCAGATCAGGGCAAAAAAGGTGAGACGTCAAGATACGAAAATTGCAGCAGACTTTCCCCGCCTTCCCAAAGTGTCATAACATAAACATTCACTTACGCATCTCGTTTCATTTGAGCATCTCGCAAGAAGCGAATATACTCCAAGGTAATTGCGAGGATCGATCCCTTGGTACCGCCCCTGGGCATTACAATTCCAGCCCCTACCAACAATTCTCGCAGTTCCGCGAATCTATCCGATATTCTATGCGACCGTTCTTGTTCTCGTAAGTTTCGTTCCTGACGCTTATCTTCGGACAATACTTTGCGTTTTTTGTTACTACTACTAACTGTGTTCTCATTGGTACTTGATGTGCTGTTGTGACTACAGGTGCTATCTCTACGGCTACTCTTATTGCAGGATGCAGTTTCTACAGGGGTTCTTTCTGATTCACTCCCGTCAATTGTAGACAGCGACGACATGGACTTGTGGGCGCTGCTGTTGTTGTTGCTGAACTTGGTTAGTCTCAGCCTCTCTTGCGGCAACTGTCCGTCGTGCTGCTGCTGCTGCTGCTGCTGTTCTTGCTTGTCATTTGGATTCTGAGCAGCGTTACCATTCTCCCTCGACTCATTTCGTTGATCCAATGGAGGTTTCATCGTGCGAAACCATATCTCTCCTAGACTTTGAGTGTTCTCGTCCGCACTAGGGGGGTCCCGATGAGGGTTCTTACTGGTAGAGGCAGAGCTAATACTGGTAGGTGCTGCTGCATCTAAGCTACCTGTGTTAGTTGAGTGTACTGTTGCTAGAGCTTGTCGGGATCCTTCGTTCAACGCCGGATATTCGTTGGATGCCATTAACATTTGTGGATGTTCAGGTTCAGGTTGTCCTTGCTTATTCATTATTTTGCGTGCATGAAATACACAGCAGGCTTATTATGAGAAGAACTTTTCTGCTGGGGATGCTTCGTGTTTCAGATGCTTTTCGGAATAGCTAGAGTTGTCGAAAGCGTCCTCTCACAAACACCTCTGTGATTTCTGATGAGATATTCGTGTATTCGCAAACCGCAAACCACCATAGCGCTCCTCCGCAAGCGAAGGATTACAATATGGTAGAATACCACTACCTGGTACCTGGTACCAGGTAGAAGACAATATTCTAGGAAACGTGCACCATCTTCAAAGATATGGACAGAAGCGGTCTTTTTTTGGATGACGTAGCAAATTATTCTATTCTGATTGGATGAGCTACAACATCGACGTCACAATCCCTTCCTTTAGTTAGGGTGGTACCATACCACTCTGGAATCTTTTCTTTCCGCTCGTCAACCTGTTTATTAATCGCCCCAGTTGAGGTTGATGAAATGAAAAGAAGCAAAAAAGCTTATGAGAATAACACCATAAATAATATCTCAACCATTGACAAAAGAAGGAGCACTAAAATTTCCCGAACCCTCTCCTAGAATGAGAGAACTGGCTGTTTAACTGCAATAATATTATCAAGTAATTTACAAAGTCATATTTCTGCTTGAAACACCTAATTCGCCGGCCATCCTGATCTGCCTCTCGTTTAAAATTGCATATGTACTTCCTTTTCTCAAATTTGCCTGTAAATAAGCATGATAATTTTTGAACTCCCAAAACAGAATGTGCCTCTCATTCTGCTAGTCTTAATTACTAGTAAAAAGCGCCGGCAAGTCAATCTACAAATAACGTGGCGTGCGTTCATAACAACTGGCTCTGTGTTCTGTTCGTACCAGCAGACTCCCACGACAAGCTAGTACTCCGTACCTAGTCCCTGGTAGCTAGCGATGAACGCGCATTCGCGTACACTCACCGACTGGCCTGGCTCCTGCAAGAGTTCTTCAAGAATCAACTGGCACAACCTTTCCTGGATTCATGATGTTGTGCGGATCCAAAGCCTGTTTGATGGTTCGCATCATGGAAACAGCTCCAATTCCATACTGTGCTTCTAAATACTTGGACTTGCCGTAACCAATACCATGCTCTCCTGTACAGGTCCCTCCTACTTCTAAAGTGCGACGAATCATCCGATCGTTGACACAGTGAACGCGTTCCAAATAAGCAGGATCTTCCTTGTTCCAATCCGCAATCGGTAGGATGCAATGAAAATTTCCATCGCCAGCATGTCCAAAAATTGGACCAACTACGTTTTGTTCCGCTACATCTTGCGCAGTGGCTTCAATGACACGGGCAAACTCAGAAAGCGGGACGCAAACGTCTGTCACTACAGCACTGTTAGCTCCTGGTCGTAACGCAATAACGGCATTGTAGAGTTGGTGACGGGCTGCCCAAAGAGCATTCCGGTCTTCCAAATTGGTTTGTTTTTGGAATGATTGACCATCAAAGTCGTTCATGCAAATTTCTTGGACACGCGTTGCTAATTCATCTAAAATAGAATCGGAAGGTGCCTGTAGTTCCAAAAAGAGAGTTGGCAGTTCCTTCATCGAGGATGGCGCGTCACCTTTGCCAACATTAGATGACGTCGATTTAATGAGTCGATTAAAGGCGACGATACTGGAAGCATCCAAAAGCTCGCAGCGCGTCAATGATACATTTTGAAATTTGAAAGCAGCCACAGCTCGTGCCGCGTGGTGTAGCGAGTTAAAGACACAAACCGCCGTAACTACATGGTCTGGAATAGGATGCAGCTTGACCGTAACACTGGTAATGACACCCAAGGTTCCTTCTGATCCGCACAGCAGTCCGAGTAAATCGTAGCCGGCGCTGTTTTTTAAAGCCTTGGTACCGGCTTTGACGATCGATCCATCCGGCATGACAGCCTCGAGGGCCAAGATGTTTTCTCTCATGGTTCCGTAATGAACCGCAGTGGTTCCGGAAGCTCCGCACGCCACCATACCTCCCAGAGTGGCATCGGCTCCGGGATCCACAACAAAGTAAAGTCCTGTGTGTCGCAGGGCTCGGTTCAGTGTATTTCGTGTCACGCCGGAGCCCACGGTAGCCATGGGATCTGGCCACATTGTATTCAATTCATCAGCCTCATGTGACGTTCCAAAGTCGGGTAACTCCATAGATTGGAGGAGACTAGTGTCGAGACTTATACCACCGTATAGAGCACAAACGTGACCCTCTACAGATGTTCCGGCTCCAAAAGTGATGAGAGGTATGCGATACTTATTGGCCAGCCGGACTACTTCTTGGACCTCTCGGACGCAACGGGGGTATACAATGGCGACAGGAGGTTTGGTTTGGTGGTAGGACTCGCCTCGTCCGTGTCGATCCAATTCGTACGGATTTGCTTCTAGTTTCATAGCTGGCGTTAGTTCGGTTTTTAATAGATCTAAAATCTCTTTTGGATCAAGTAAAGCACCGTGACCAGCCCTGTCTGTGTCGGTAGCAGTACTGCTGAAAGATGTACAGCTGTTATAGGTCGTTTGAGAATTGCGGTGTATTGTTGCGTGCTGTGTTCTTCTCGATTTGCAGGTACAAGCATGCAAGCTCCTCTGTGGAGAAGCCTGCACCAAAGGTCGAGCTAGAGGAGCCGTTGTTGCTCTGAAACCTGTCCTTTGCTTGGAGAAAAGTGGAAAAAGTAGTTGTACTGGGCGAGGCATATTGAATGTATTCGACGCTGCTAGTTCTTAGAAGGGATAACCTCTACTGGTTCTGCTATATGATGGAGATATCTCAGGACATCAACTAATAGATTTCTGAAGATACCTTCCTTAGCCCTTAGCTAGAGAGTCTACACTCGTGGCTGCTGTATTCTGTATTATTATTTCTTGCACTCCGAGTACTATTATTTTTGAGTTTCTACAATAGTGATTTTATCAACTACGGTAGGGTTCAGCGTTCTCTTCAGACAGCGCCTACTATTACCAGCGACTGAGTAGCTTTACCTACCTGGTACCGGGTACCGCGCCCTATTAGCTATTCAATGTACGCGGTACTATCAGTACTGTTAAAAAAAGTAGGCGTGTCTATGCGCAGTTGCCCGACAACGTCAGTCCGTACGCGAGGGTGGCGAGATCGTTTGTGTTGAGCAGTTGAATTGGACACGCAGAGCAATGCTGTCATGCTGGGCGGACCGGATCGCAAGAAATTGTTCATCTGTGCATCGGAGTCCCACGATCCGGAGGAGATCACACGTGCTCCAAGCGCAACTCAGCGGATGGTTGACGTCGAGGTGTCGGGAGCAGGCAGGCCCTGAGGAGCAGCTAGGAACACACGCGTGTGTCTTTAGATTGCATCAAAAGTTTGGCTATTGGATGCAGTTACTGGTACTGTTTTTCTTTCTCAACGCTTGAGCTAGGCTGTAATAATAACACCGCAATGTTAAGAAAATTATTTCTGCATTAGCGGATCGTGGCCAAAGGTTTGTTAATTCCACTTAGGTTGTCCTTCCATCGCCACCGTAAAATGCAATTATCAACATTTTCTGGTAATTTTCTTGCAAGGTATCTAAAATCAATCGTTACTGGTTCGTCCTATTCGATACTAATTCAACAGTGAGGCGACCCAATAGATTTATAATACTCGAAATACGAATGCTCGAAATACAACCGAAGTCCTACGAGCCATTCATAGCGCATCTGGTTCCAACAGATCATCGCGTTTCATCATGCGGCTCCCGCCAATCTATCTTACGCCAACTTTCTTTGTTCGGTTCCCTCAAGTGAAGCCACCGCAACAGGAAAAGCTTCCTGATCATGTTTTGCCAAAAAGCTAAACTGCTGTTTGACGGCATCAAATCCATTATTTCTTATGAACGAAAGACCAATCGATTCCAAAAAGCATCCGCAATTGACTGCCAACAGCTGATGCTTGACTGGTACGACAGAAAAAATCAGAATATCCACGGGTGTCCAAAAGGCAATCTCCAGCATGCACGTTGGTACAAAATCGCGTTTGAGCTGACTGGCAATACTGGAAAATGATTCTCCGTTCAATAGTCCGGTGACGGAAAAGTACGCCAACAGACTGACCGGTTGGAGACATCCCATTTCCAGACAAAGCTTCGTGGCCAGGTGCCGTGATGGCCTTTTGCGGGGTACGATGGACTGAGCCACACGATCCAACGCGTGATACCACTTGTGAGCCACGGGTCCCCAAATCAGAGATGCATACACGGTTTGATGAAATGATCGTTTCCAATCGATTGCGTCGTCGTCAATGCTACTACTATTGTTGCTATTGTTGTTGCTGTTGGTGGTGTGACCTGGAATGTCTTGACGACGGGATCGTTCCATGTGCTGCGTTGCCAAATCACCGAGACACCAAAGGGCACCAGAGGTCGTCATTTCCGTCAGCATTGGACGTTGTCGCAAAGACAAGCTATAGGCTGTCGTCATCATGTGCCAGAGGTTCATCCTGGTATAAAAAAATCTGCCTGATATTACTAAGAAGAACAAATAATGATGATATGACGAGGAAGTAGTAGTGTCCTTCACTAGATTACCTGAAAAATTAATGATGTTGGATGGTCATGGTGAAACGACAACAACAAAAATATTTTTCACGCACAACGTTCTTCCGCCAAACATGTACTAGACTAGTATGTTGTCTTCCAGTATGGCTCTATTCACGTCGCCGTTCGAATAGAATTTAAACTGAAAATCTTCAAAATGATGTGGCGAAAGTCTTGGCAATTAGGAGTCGACCAGTATATATAAATAAGTACTCCTACGGGAGTACCATTGGACTTTTTAGAATGACGCGTTATGAGGAAAATAATTAGAATTTAGTATTAACAGTGTATGTGGGTTGTTTTGCTTCCGCGTCGCAGCCAAGCCTCTTCTTCCAATGATTCACGAATAATTTATTTAGAGCTAGAGTTTCAAGACAATGACGATCAAACGTGCTTTTTGAACTGGATCTTTTTTTCGCGCAAGACCAACCTCAAGACAAGACAAGTTGGAACCAAGATCGACTCAAGATCTTGCCGCGCCGTCGGAAAATAAAAAAATGAGGGTGAGATTGGAGTCATAAAATAAATAGAGTAAATAATTTGCTTTCCATTTCAGAACAGTAACAAATAACATTTATCAATCATGTCGACCCAAGCCAGTTACCGAAGCAGTGATCCCAAAGTTGCAGTCTATCAAGGTCCTGATGCCTCCAAGGAAAGCAGCGACCAAGTCCTACGAAAAATTGTGGAAGGAGTCAGCCGTGCCCTTAAATTAGGAGGAAACTCCGTTATTGGTGTAATTTCTCCTGTCAAGCTAACTAGCGAACATGTAGTAGAACAACTGATGGAAGCACACGGTGACGTCTTTGACGTCATCCATTCCATGCCAGATTTGATTGTGCTCCTGACCAAGGACAAGGCAAGCTCTCTGGCTATTCGCATGTTGTTTGTTGGTGGAGACGACAGTCGTGGCGAAGCTACTGTAACCGTGGAGCACAACAACGTGGTGGAACAAGTTGTTGACCCCGTTACGCGATCGGCTTCCCCAACGTCCGTTGCATCCGACCAAGCTTCCGTCCCCAAGTCTCAAAAGACTACCACATCACCAGAAAAGCCAAACAGCAAGGCAACTCCTCAATCCAAGACAAACAACAACACCTCCGCTATTGAACCCACCGAAGGAGCTCGTGTGATTGTTGCCTTTGATCAGGACAACCTTGATGTGCATTTGAATTCTGCCATCGTTGAAGTTTGCAAGGAAGCGATTCAAAACAGAGGTATCTTTACAGTTGCCATCAGTGGAGATGACATCCCAGCACTCCTCGGCTCCATCGAGAAAGTATTTGATGACCAGGGTGTTGATCCTCAGTTGAACAAGTGGCACGTGTTGCTTGCCAACGAGAAGTGCGTCCCATTGACCAATAAAGACAGCAATCTCAATTCGTTGATGGAAAATGTTTTAGTTGATTTTGAAGTTCCCACATCTCAAGTCTATGGTATCAACCAGAGTCGTCTAAGTGATGGCCCGAAAGCTGTAGCTGATGATTATGAAGATGTTGTCAATACTGTCTTGGCCAAATCTGGAGGTCATCTAGATTTGGCTGTGCTGGGCTACGGTGCTGATGGGCATACCTGTGGTTTATTACCTGGCCATGCATTGTTGGAGGAAGATGAAAAGCTGGTGGCGGCTACGACAGATAGTATCACCTTCACTCTTCCTCTTTTTCAAAATATGACCAGACACGTGATCATTTGTGGCGGTGGATCCAGCAAGGGACCTGTTCTGCGCAATGTCTTCAAGGCACTTAAACCAAGTGCCAATACCTACACTGTTCCACGTGGTGCTGTCTACAGTGTCACCCTAGACGATGAACCTATGCCGCAATATCCCTGCTCCCTGGCGGTCCCCACCACGCCACTTTCCACATTAACATGGGTTGTTGACGCTGAGGCTATGTCTGCAGCCAAGAGCGCTCCGTCTCCTTACTGATTTCTGAAGCTTTTCTCGGCACCCACAAACGTATCGAATTAGTGTCAATTGTGTATCTAATGTTTATATCTTCATTCTAAAATTGTCCAACATGCATCAGCTTGTAACTCTTAAAATAGTTTTTTAATTTGTTGTATCTTACTCGTGCCCTTAAAGAAGAACAGTGAGCTGTTTACAGCTTCCATAAATTGGATTACGTGTTTGCTTGTAAAACCAGCATTGCAATTATAGTAATTCAATCAGTTGTTTTCGATTTGGCGAGAGCCATCCGAAAAGAAGACCTCGAAATATTGTAGACTATGATCAGAGGAGGTGCGAACTATGATCAGAAAGAGGTGCGAACCAGGATACGAAGAAGTGCGATCAAAATAGGTGCGGATACTGACGGAGTCGACTGAGGTGCATTCAAGCGAACGAACTTTGCAGTGGAGGTGCGCATGGAATCCACGGAGGTGCGAATGCTACTAGTAGTCGAGGTGCGTATTTTGAAGCAGAGGTATGCGACTGAGAGGTGCGACCAGGACGACTGAAGTGCGGAACGGTCGTGGCACAGACTGAAATTGGCAGGTGTTGAGTGATGTGTAAAATACCATGGATCACCGTTTGTGTCGTTGTCGTGTTTGTGGTGTTGTCGTGGTGATCTATTTCAACGCAACACAAAAATATGGGGAATAACTTGCTTTATTATCTTCAAAAGTGGCGAGCGGCGAATTAGGAGCAAGTGCGAACTCGTTGGACGGTTGTTACAATTCTTGTGAAATACTAGCTAACAGTCCTGATCCTATAACGACTCAAAAAAATGGTATCCGATGGCTACACAGGTAAGATTAAAGTATGTTCGAGTAGGCTTTCACTTGCATCGTCCACCTGGGAGTGCAAGGAGCTGTTGACGATGAGATGCAGGATCTACCATGGCTGATGAAAGGTGCAGGATTTCAAGGATTACGTTGTTGACAACAACACTCCAACCTATGGACACTCTGTTTTCGTGCCAGAGACAACTACTCTGTATTTTTTTTGGACTCCCGCACACGTGAGTGCCTAATTTTATAGTGATTTAGCTTTAACCTTAATGGATAGGCGAATTACCAAAGTCTCCAAAAAGCAACAAAAAAATTTATGACTTTTAATTTTTAATAACACCACTTTTGCTCGAGTATAATAAGATATTAGACAGCATTTGCTTTAATCTCTTTTTATCATGACAGCCAACAACGGAGCCGCTGTAGTGTCGAATCCTTTTCATCATGCCAAACTGAGAAAATTGCGAGAAAGGTCAATCGTTTCGGTTTTGCCCAATACCTTAGTATACGGAGGAGTCATTCTTGTTGTGGGGATATTTATGCTCATGAATATGATGGTCTTTAGTCGATTACATCATGACAGCACGGGAACTGGTGCTGGTGGTACGCAATCGCAGGCAATGACACCACCAGAAGCAGCAGAGGCAGCAGGAGCAATGCGGAGAACCAAACAAGGAGCAGAATCAGTGCAGTGTGAATTTCGACAATATCCACCTCGGCGGTACTACGGGCTGCAAAAGATTGAACAACCCGACTTTTTAGCATCTGTGGAATATATATACGGGGAATATCCAATTATTGTGAAACCTTCCATGTCGCATCCAGAATTCCCCGATTATCATTCACAGGGCAAATTGTGCGTGGACCAGAATGAGTGGCTAGTTCCCAAAGGCAAGGAACTGCCGTTTGCGGATGGTACTAATCCGAGTATTTTGAGTCTGGATCGGTTGAAAAAATCGTATCCTGAACTGGTGAACCACTTAAAAGCCAAAGGAGGTGCCTACGTTGCTACCATTTGCATGACCAATTCGCAGTGCCAGTACAAGGACACACCCGACGAAATTAAGCAGTTTCGATTAAGTACGCTAGAGAAACCCACCGTCGTGCGGACTTTACTTTTGGTATTGGATGTCAAATTTCGAACAATCTTGCAAAGCACCATTATGTTGGAACGAGATGCTCCCTGGGGACGTAAGTTCAAAAAAGCCGCGAAAGATCCAAGCACCGAGAATGGATTTGAACGAAAGGCAATGGGGCTTGACGATGCTCGACTTTTTATTCATTTGGACAAATTATGGGTTAGTTATCGAGAAGGACCTTCTTTTGGGTACGAACAACAAGTATTGAACGAAATTTACATGAACTTAGAAACGACATCGGGAGTTTCGGAAACTTCCAATCCGTGGAGTGCTACCATCAAGGCATCCGAGTCGGCATCGTTCTGTTGTGGTCGCAATATGGCTTTGATGGAGCACTTGGAGGATCCAACACAATTGCAATCATTAACGTGGGCTGATCCTGTCACCGTCATCGATGTGGACGATGGGCGCAAAGATAAATCGACACAGCAGCAACAGCGGCGGCGACGACGACAATTGGTGGAAACAAATATTGACAAACGAAAGTCACATTTTCATGGAACCAATGCTTTTATGGTATACCTTCCTACATCGGACGAGTTTTTGGGCATTGGTCACTTTCACAGACCTCACGGTCGAGATGCCTTCAATCCGTACGCTCGTTTTGGACATCATTACACGCACACGTTTTTTACGATTTCCAGCAAACCTCCGTTTCGATTAACACGGCTGAGCCAAGAATTTATGCTGCCCTCCAAGTCCAATATTTTGGGAGACGACGATGGTGAGATTATTCAATTTCTTTCTGGTTTGGAAGTTATCAGTGGGGACCAAAGCAAGAATGGTAAAGACTATGCCGTTATTGCATACGGTATTAATGACTGTGAAGGCGCCGCCGTATACCTGGAAATGGACCGTGTCAATCAACTTTTGCGACCTGTAGAGGTAGGAAAGGAAGTGGTGGATTTGATGATGCCATTAAAAAAGAAGTTTTAAGTAGCTACCAGCCAAGGCAAACCAAATGAATCAAATCGAGGATATCAGACGAACCAGACCACGTTGCTCTCATCGGAAGTAGGTCTACTGCGCGGGAGCAGATATGCAAGCTCGACAATCTTGTTCAATGGAGCACGTGTGCACATGTGGGCGATGGGGCATTTTACAAAATCTTTGAAGGCAATCCAAATACCGCTATTTAGTGCTTGGAATACTTGGAGGCTGTAGTTCCAAAGGTACAGAGCTCCCTCTTGACCAATCTGTTCGAAAAAAAAAACGCTTCTCTATTCAGCCTATCAGGTTCACCATGTGGCTTTTGCTTGTTGATACCATGGGGCTATAATTATTAAAAATCATTGCTGCCACTCGATTTTGCTCCATTGCTGCCTGCCCATGAAGCGATGAATTCGGAGCTACCTGGAATCTCGCGCTCCTCGACATTCAAGATTGTTTGAAGAAGAAGAAGAAAAAAACGCCAATAATGTTTTTATTATTATCCCCGGCCGCTGTTTAGCTACGTACAATAGTACTTACTTGGACCACATATGTATGGAATAATCGTGTTGAGCACGATTATATAATTGCTGATCCAAAGCACTTATTTTTTCCAACGCTTTTCGTGTTTCGGACGTTAGGTTCGATAATTGGACAAAACCATTGTTTTGTGGTGATGCATTGGATTTGGGAAACTGTCGTCCCAGATCGGGATTACGAAACATTATATTCGTTAATAATGGCAGTGTTTCGTTGGACAATGTTTCCGTTCGACCAATCCAATCCATATTTCGACGAAGCATTTGGTAGGTATTAAAACATTCGATCTCTGTCAAATTTTGACGCAACTGTTGTTGATCGGTACCAAATGTTCGTTCCCCCCGACTCAAGAAAAGACACTGTGGATTCTCGTACACTGATTGGATCATGGCAGCTTCTAAATCAATCCCATGATTCAAATTGCGTTCTTGGTCCTCGTAAGCTACAAATTTTGCAGCATTATTTGTTTTCATGTTGTTGTTGTTGTTGTTGTAGTCGTTGTTGACAATAGAAATGTTTACCATGTCGGCGTAATTTGATTTTGATTTCGATTCTTCTTCTTCTTTTATTTTTTCTTCATCCGCCGCGTGTGATGCACATCGTGTACTGATCGTCGTAATGCGACGACTGGAGTTGCCGTGCGCAAAAGAACTATTGTTGTTTGTTTTTGTCGTCGTCGTCGTCATGATGATGATGATGATGATTACAGAATCGTACATCTCCTGGATGTAGAAAATAATAGTTAAAAAAGGACACCTGTTCGGCCAGAGCATTCCGCAGTAACGTAAAGGCAAAGAACGGTACACCGGTTTCTTTGGATTGTTGTCGAAACGCTTGCAAGTAGGGTTCTAATTCGTGTGCATGAAAATTATCCATACCATGAACTTCTACCAAGAGTATTTGTCCCCTGTTACTGTTCGTATTGTTGTTGTTGTTGTTGTTGTTGTTGTTGTTGTTGTTGTTGTTGTTGGTGGTGGTGGTGGAATTCCGGCTCAAATGTTTGCTAATTCTAGGAACTGCCTGATACAAAAAAATATCCAAATAATTGGCCCATAGGAACTGTACCTTCTTTTTCAGTATCGTCGTGGTTGAAGAATTCATGAACAATTGCTGTCGTCGGACGTGTGGTTGTATTTCGTTTAATAACTTTTGTCTGATCGAGCTTTGTTGCACGTGTCCCATTATTAAACCAAAATTGTGTCGTATCGTTTGTCCACCTGTTTTAGGAACATGCCAAAAGACTATCACTCCGCCCCTGTTGGTTGTCATGTCTGGCAATGGTACATTTGTTGTTGGTAGCACAGCACCTGGTCGTAGTGCAGAATGAGCAGCACTTGTACCACTACCACTACTACTACTACTATTAGTAGTACTCAAATAATAATTGTCATACCGAGATCGAAAATCCAACATCCAACGACGACTGCTACTGCCACCGCTTTGTTGCCATTCTTGCAATACCGTTTGATTTCGATTTTCTTGTCGCTGCTTCATTTTTGCCAAAACTTTGGCTCTTCGTGCTGCCTGGTCCGCATGCTTACTATGAGTGTGATTATGATAATGATGATGATGTGATTGGAGGATGCCTCCTATGATTGAAAAACTTTCATTCAGTGGTGGAATAAGATGATGCTGATTGTTGTCATTATAGAAGTAGTGGTTGTTATGTCTTTGGTTGTGTGCATTGCTTACCGAAAGCATGGATTCTAATCCTCGTCGATTGCTACTACTACTAGTAGTAGGGTTTTGGGTGGTGGAAATGATTGTAAACAAATGAATCAGCAACCAAAACGAAGTAGCTACGAGAAAGTACTTATAAATTCTAGAGGAAGGATATTTGAGAAAAGTATCTTTGTGCCTCTTGTTTCGGGGTATTATTACGTTAACACGACCATCCCTTTGAACCATGGTTTTATCAAGGATGTACTTCTTGATGTCTGGATGTGCTCAAAGCTTAAATGCTCGTCATCACCTTTTTTCTATGTATTATCATCACACAAAATAATAGAGTAATTACTTTTCGTCCTCATTTTTTTATAACCAGACGTAACGTTTCCAAGAGCCTGACGATATGTGCTTGCCAACAAATTGTAAAGCCAATTTCAGTGCCCTCCCTCCTCGGTAAAATCGATCTTGAAATGTCATTCTGATGATCTACTTCCATCCCTAATGAAGATACACCAAGTTAAATTACATCATCATGAAAAATAATCTGGTCTTAAAAATATGAGAACCCGAAAGACTTTCATTAATGAACACAACATACATTTATTATCATCATCTCATCATATTATTATTTGTCATAAGAAGGAAAGTATTGAATTAAATTCAAAGTATTCAACGGTGGCTGATTCAATTAAGAAGAAAGGTGCCTGCTATGATTGTCAAGCCAACAACACTACTATTCCCATTACTGCTTCTTTTTCTCCTTCGGAAGAGCACGGTGCATGCAGAATCACAGCAGCTACCCGAAGAAGGAGGACCAACGTTGCATCTGAACGATGGAAATGAAATGCCAATGATTGGAATGGGAACCTATCAAGCCACTCCCGGTGAACAGGCCTACATTACGGTTCAGTGGGCACTGGAAAGGGGATATCGATTAATTGATACGGCAGCCGATTACAAGAACGAAGTAGATGTTGGACGGGCTATTGCCGATTCAGGAATTCCACGTGAAAAAATATTTGTTACTACCAAATTGGATACTACTTCACATGGGTACGAAAAGGCCTTGGCTGCTACTGACGAGTGTTTGGAACGTCTCGGTACGGATTATATTGATCTACTCCTCATTCACAGTCCCTTTGGAGGCAAGATTGTAGAAACATGGGATGCCTTGGTGCAATTGCAGAAGGATGACAAAGTAAAATCGATTGGAGTGAGTAATTTTGGCATTCCTCACTTGAAGGCAATTCAAGATTATGGTCGGCCCTTGCCAGTGGTTAATCAAATTGAGATGCACCCGCTAAATTATGACGAACGAAAAGAATTGCGGATCTGGTGCACACAAAATCTCATTCGCATCACAGCGTACGGATCCTTGTTTGGCGGAGAATCCGATCGTTACAAGAAGGATTCCATGTTGAACTATTTGGCCAAGAAATACAAGAAGACGGTGCCGCAAATTTTGCTGCGATGGGCGATTGACAGTAATTTTGCTGTCATTCCCAAGGCTTCCAGTTCCAAGGAGCGGGTTCAGGAAAATTTTGACATTTTAGACTTTAAATTGGATCCGCAGGAGGTCCGTGTTATTTGTGAAATGCCAGGCAATCCGATAAAGAAATACTGGAATCCGATCAATGACGCTGAAGTAGATATTGGAGATACATCGCACGGGATCAACCTAAAATTTATGCAGGATGAACTATGAACAAGATTCAATTATAACGGTTCGTAAAATAATGAAATATTTCAATTCCGATATTGTAAATTCAAATCTAAGCTGAAGCAGATCTACAAACCTAATGAAAAGATCATTGGAATAATACTTTGAATACAACTGGGAATCTGATGTGCGCATGAAGATTTCTGCCGAAGACTCAAGCTGAGGCAGTCATCAGAACCAATACTTTTAGCCCACAATGGTGATTGCATTCCATTATCAGTAAGACGGTGTTCTGATGAACAAAAGCTAGGTGGAAACGATAGAAAAGGCAAAATATAGTGACGGCGACGGCGATGTCTTGTGGCCTACATGGTCGATACTTAACAAGAGTAGATAAACAAGCAGTGGGACAACTAGATAAGAAAAATTCCCACTGACAAAGCAACGTGAGCAACAGCAACCTCAGCCAACTTAGCTCCTACGCAACTCCTACTCCAATTCGCCCTTTCGTCCAACCAGACGAGAACGAAAAGCCGATAAAGATACTACTAGCTAGTAGTACGAGACAGAGTCGTTCCAGATCCGAAAATAAATGCAGCGATATGTACGTGCATCCCGCCCCATCCCATCCCATCCCATCCCATCCTTCCTTCCTTCAAGTACTGTGCCTGTACCTGGTACCTGGTAATCGAAAACAGAATTCCGCGTTTTCGAACTCATAAAAAAACTTGTATGTTGCGACGCACATTTTACCCGCAGTGTCTGTGTGACTCAAGACGGGATTGTGAAAACCTTCCTGTTGTTGACACTTTTCCATGGGACAAAACTCGGGAATGCACTTGCCTCGACTTCAAGATACCAGATCTACAAAAACAGGTAAGAAGACGAACTGCTACTACTACTAGTGCTGTAGTAGCAATAGTCTTCTAGTAGTAGCAATAGTCTACAACTAGTAGTAATAGAAGACTAGAAGTAGTAGCTTCTACGTAGTAGCCATTAGTCAGATGCTGTTTAAATTAGCCCCTTTCAAATACTTCCCAGGTGTAGTAACGGCATCTCGACGACTTCTTTGAATTTGCACGATAGTCCAATGAACAAACTGATTCAGCTGTCGAAAACCATGCACTGGCAAGCTAATCCTGGCGCAAGTAAGTCGCAAATAGCTTTCGTATTCATCAACTAGTTAGTAGCTACTTTGAGTATCACGGAATCGCTTACTTGCTTGTTTTAGATGATCGGCTCTAAAAATCATTACCACTAAACTATGTTTCGCCTAGTAGAAATTGACATCCAAACACGCGAGGTAGTGGTGCGAGGTTTTATTCAATATAAATTCGGATACGATTGATGACCGGTAGCCCACATACAAGATGTAGGCTAACAAGACTTAGCCAAACTACAATTAAATTCTAGCGATCCTTCCAGTCCAGAAGAAGATCCGTCTCTACTTCTTACTACAAATAACAGGCAGTAGTAGTTGAACTGTTGTTGATGCTGCTGCAGCTTTTTAGCTAGTAGCTTTAAGGAATAGTTTTGCGTGCCTCTGTAATTTTGGTAAGATCTGTGCCATTAGGCGATTGGTAGACATCAATCTTACAAATGGTTCATCACACGGCAGACCTGCAAATCTAACGCAAATTTTCCTGGACCCGGGCAAAACCGACGGCACCTTAGACAAACTACCACTAGCTAGTAGGTGTATCCTCGCTGTGAGCCCGACTGGCTCGAAATTTGAAAATAACGTCTTTAACTTCCACGAGTCAAAAATTTTGCCTGCCTCGTTGGACAATGTCGCTTTTGCATAAAGTTGTAATTAGGGAAACAAACCTCAGAGCACTCAAAGATATATCGTCTAATACCGCACGAATTAAAATGTGATCTGACGATCGCTGACAGGGTGCACCAAAGAGATAATTCCTCTCTGCGAGAAGTACTATTTCTTGACTCTTGTTTGTCACGAGGTCCCACCATTGATCGCGCGGGAGACTTAACTGTTTTGGTCTTGCTGGTACCGTATATTTTTTATTGAGCTACCACTGAATGTGAATCGATGGCAGTGCTCACGCTGTTTAGCTCGATCGTATCAAAAGTTAGCCTTTGGAGCCGACGAGTCCTCACAATTTCGACTTTCGACCATAATATAATTTCAGACATCAACAACACGCACAAAGCGAACAAACGCAACTTCATCTTAGCTTAGCTTTTCTCAAATCAAACACATGCCCAATACAAAGCGTACTGCAGTTATCATTATGGATTTTGATAAAGTCAACAAAGAGGATATCCTCTGTGGCAAGGAGAAGAAGTGTGTTGCCCATCCTGGGTCCGTGAACTTCCGCCGCGTCATTGAGGAGTATGCTCCCAAGTACAATATTGCGGTAACCAAGCAGGAGAAGATGAATGTAACGAAAGAAATCTACGATATGCTAGGTGCCCAAAACTCTCGTTTCCTCAAGTACAGTAACAAATCCAAGGGCTGGGAGGAACTCAGTTCCTTGTTGGCACGAGATAAAATCTCTCATGCCTTGCGATTTGCCCTCCGCGACAAGAAGAACCCTGCCAGCGCAACCACTACAAGCAAATCTAGAAGAAGCCACCGTCGCACTGATAGTGACGAATCAAATTCGACTCTAACCACGGTGGCCACCGAATTGAGCCTGGATGAATTCGAAAACTTGCTTGTGGACGATGAACCATTGGATTGGCACTCATCTTCAAGCCCAACCAGCTGTGGCGGCAGCAGTGAACACCAACCGTATGCTCAAGAGGTTTCGTACGACAGTTCAGCTACACCGGTGCCTTACCACGAGCATTTCAGTTCGGCACCACCGGCCTACTACCATCCATACCATAATTATCCTGCTCCTTCCTATTACTATCCCCATCCTCCTCAGCCCTACTACTCGGCTCCTCCTCCAATTGTTCGTAGGCAACCCTCCGAGGAAACCATGTTTGAGTTTCCCGATTTGCCTTTGCCGGAAGCACCGGCACGAAAGAGTACCATGGAGGATGTGGACCTTGAATATTTGGTCAGTGAACCACTTATGGAGTTTTAGAAAAATCTTTCGATCTACTACCAACCAACCGTATCAAAAAATAATATGTGCTATCAACGAGAACCGTAAAGAAGAAAACCTGTCAAATGTCCCCTCAATGTCAATTGTAAAGTGAACCCTTGTGAAAGAAACCTATCCTATGTGTGATATCTGTTATCCATAATAAAGCAAAGAAAAAGTAAAGAATATAAATAATGAATAGACGCCTCCATTATTACCTAAAGAATCTTCTACCTTTTTCCCTTCGTAAAGCTCGCATTGGACTGTACACAACTAATATTCGGCGCTCGGAATTGTAGTGCTTGAGAAACTTTGTTTGCAGTCCTGCAGAGTAGACTCGAGAAAGGTAAACAATTTCAAATTACCAAAAGATTACTCTGTTTGTAATGTTAAAAACGCTTCTTCTTGTTTTTCTTCTTTTGAGCTGTCCCTTCGTGACCATTAATTTCACCGCTGGTCTCCGATCTGCGCCGCTTACTTTTTTTACCTTTCTTACATTTAGGCTTCGCCAGCGACTGTGAGGATCGAGCCGACACATTTGGTCCCCGTGTCTCATCTAGACTCTCGGGTGCACGACTAGCTTTGGCTGTCTGATTTACGATACACTCCGTTGGTAAATCTTCTGCTCTCCCGCTATCGTATGCAGCCCCATATTTGAAGAGCTGGTCCGCAATACGCTTCAACTCTTCAGATGATCCTGGCATGGACGAAGTTGCCATGATGTCGTGGTGTTCATCGTCATTACTCCCGACACAAGCGTATTTTACAGGAAATACAAGAGGGCGGAATTGTGGCTGCATAGTTGTAAATACATGATCTTTTTCTCGTTTCTGCCACTGAGATCGCAGTGTAGCTCGTTCCTGAATAACTTCCGCTAGTGGAGTGTAAAGCGACGAAAGAGCTGTCTGGTCATCGCCGACACCCCGATCTAACAAGGCTTGAACAACAGCAAGTGCTTTCCGTTGCTTGTCACGTTTCTTCCGTTCAGCTTTGGGCAATACGGCTCCAGTTTTGACATTGCTATTGAAATTATGGCTTCCATTACCTGCTTCACATTTACACTGGGCGGCATATTGCAACAGTTCAATCGTCAGTCGCGTTCGTTCTTCCAATTGCTCCCAGTACTTCCAGAGTTGAATTAACGGCTCGTCCCAGTTGTTCTTCCACAGCTTGTCGTAGTGATGCTTTCCCTGAATATAGAACTGTCGAAGCCATTCGGATTCAATATGATTCAGTAAAAGTTGCTCAGATCTCCAAATTTTCGCACCCTTTTTGTGAAAGGAACGACAGCAACGTTGGCACTGGTCCAGCACTTCGGCTATCGTGTGACTCGGTCGTAAAAGACGATAGGTAGCCGAAAATCGAATGGTCGGTGGAGGCTTCTCGTCAGTTGATTTCGGCCTGTCGCACAAGACAGCATGTTGATGATGATGGTTAAAGTCGTCTAGCATGTAGTAGCAGCTTCCAGAAGGGAGTCGGAATGACAACTGGGGAATATTCGTATCGGGTTTATGGTCCGCCTGTATGCTGGGCCCCTCTGCGTTGGGGGCGGTCCGAAGAGCAAGCGACCAGCAGTTGCTTTCTTTTTTCATACTGACAACGTTCTTATTATTAGGAAGAATCAATTGATAGACAGCAATGCTGGAAAAGTGTTCCAGACTCGAATCGGCATGCCACGCCACAGCAATGCTATCCTGTTCCAGACTGGGTTCCATTTTATAATCCTTTGCAGTTGAATCCATGCGATTGATCAGACAAATATTGTATTCGGGTCGCGATCGATGCAGGTTGTAGGGTGCAAGCGAGTTGTTGTGCTGCGATCTTTGCGCGTGAAGTTTTTCCAAATGATGTTTGGTTCTCGGCACCAGTACTTGGTCTTTAAAAATCCCAATATCACGGCAGAGCTTATTCTGTTCCAGATAGTCATTGCCCGTATTGACATTTGTCTGATTGACCTGATCCCAACGGTAGGCAAACATTCGTAATCCCAAATACTTGTAGGTAGTACCATGATCTCCTACCAGACAACGCGTGACGTAGGTTTTGGCACACTTGGTACCCAATCCAAAGGGCTGCGTGACATCTGTTTGAAAAAATCCTTGGTCTGTCATAGCCTCCAACGTATCACAAAGTGGCAAAGCAGTACCAATCCGACGCTGTCGCTTTTTATCGCTTTGCTTGACTTTCGAGCTGGCACTGAACGACGTTACTACAACGGAAGGTTCATCGACAGCAAGACCGAGATAGGATGTCTTGAGAGCGGTTTGAAAACTAGATGTGTATGGCGGCTCATCCCTTAGAAAGTCGTCTCTTGGGAATGTCAAGTGTTGTGGAAAGGATAAGGGAAGCCCGGTGGCGGCGGCGGCGGCGGTTTTAGACTGGGAGTCTAGTGTCGTTCTGAAGTGAGGTGAGGTGCCGTCATCGCGAGTTGATGACGCCTCTGTCGGACTAGTCTTTCTTGTAATATCATTCCCATTGCCAGCAGTTTCGTTGCGCTTTGCAGTCTTATTCTTTTTCTTTCTGCTGCCCATCTTCGTGAAAGTAATAGCGTAAACTTTTGATTATAATAATAGATACTGTAGTAGATAATACATAATACTACTTACTGTACCAGACTCTACTAGTTGTTGTAATCAAGAATAGTTCGAGAGAATAAAGAGATTGAATGGATGAATTGTGAATCCTGTTCTTCGTCCGTCGATCACTAAGGATAAGGTACAATGCGACAATGGATTGAAACCGCAAGGGAAGGCTCTGGCCGGCCTACCAGTACCGTTGTAATACAGTGCACTTGTGGGGAAAGAGGGATAGGATAGGATTAAGCCGTTTGACAGCTTAGGAACCCCTGGTAGCTGGTACTAGTATTACGACTGCTCTAAAATATCAGATTTTTACGCGGTGAAAATGGCTTTGTAAGGGTGTGTTTAATTGGAGTTGAGAGTACCAGATACTAGTACCACAGTAGTCTAGTTCGATCCTATTACGGTAGCTGACAAGCTGCTGGTTGTAGCCTGTTTTGTGTTGCATCTGCGAGTGACTAGTACTGACTACCAGGTACCTCGTACCAGGTACCACCTGGTACTGGTAATACTACCAGTACCTGGTACCAGTAGTACCATATGGTACCTGGCAACTGGTACCTGGTAGCTTTCCTGATACCATTAGTACCTGGTACCGGTAGGTGCACCAAACTACTGGTACCAGGTACTGGTAATTCTTCAAAGCTCCATGCTGCTAAAAATAGTAGTACCAGGTACTGCGCTTAGCCAGCCTGTTATTGCTGGTATCACCACTACGGCAGGCTCGTGGCTTGGACGTGACAGTGACGTTCCTGTCGACTACTGTCTTTCGAACTTCGAAGTGCTATTGAAGATGAGAGAAGTATTCAACTTCAAGTTCTTTCGGTTGTCTCTTTCTGCAGCTTTTTTACCAGCAGGTACCAGTTACTACCATTTACTACTAGTATGATGGATTGAAAGAAGTATTGAATCCGGGCAAGACAATATATCTACCATTATCGTGGTATCGTCTATACCTACTTTTACCACTACGGTAATACTAGTCGTCTCTCTACTGGTAGTCTACTACTAGTCTACTAGTTCCAGTAGTCTAGTACTCCTCGGAGTAGTGGTAATAAAAAGTATGATGTTGTACCACCAGGTACCTGGTAAGAAGCTTAGTAGGGTCTTCGTAGTCAGCCCAAAGAGATTAGTAGTAACAGTAAGGTCTACTCTAGAATAATCACCAGGAAAGAAGTTTCAACAGCATAGGTAGTACCTGGAGTCTTCTAGCTACTAGTAGTAGTGGTACTAGTAATGGTACCTGGTAGTACCAGGTACCAGTGGTACCGGTAACAGGAGAAAAGACGGCCTTAGCGAAGAAACATTCAAACGTGGCATCCAAATGTCGCCCATCGTCTTTCGGAGAAATATTTAATAATTGATTCTATTCTTCTTTTTCTTTTGGCTCCCGTTTCAAAACATGCTTCTTTTACGTTTTACATCATTCAAGATGTTCCACGTCGATGAAAATTCTTTAGAAGTCTTTAGAAGTCTACATAGCCAGTCCTGAACGAGAATGGAGTGGATTCGAGATTCTTGTGTCATCCATGGCTCATCATAAACTTGACAAGATAGAATACTAGCTACCACAATTTCCTTATTTCTACAGTAACTTCTAATCTAAGAAAGTATTACTACTACTACCAAATCTTACAATAACAATGAGACAAATCAACCAACCTTTTGACCTGAATGAACCTGAAATAATCGAGCAACCACTGGATACCGATATCCTCTGTGGAAAGACTAAGGAATGCATTAGCCATATTGGATCCAAGTCCTTTCGTCAGGTGATTGAAGACCACAAGGAGCTCTACGATAAATGCGATTCGAAGCTGGCTAAGATGGAAGTGACAAAACGGATCTACGAAATGATGCTTCAGCGTTGCAATGCTCGCTTTCTTAAGTTCGATCCGGAGCTTCAGGGTTGGCAAGTATTATCGGGCGCTCAAGTGAGAGACAAGATTGGACATGCACTGTAAGTTCTTAGTTGCCACGGAGGAAATATTCCTTTCCTTTCCTTTCTCTTGTGCCACAACTTGTGCTCACGCCTGCTTATTCTCGATCTGACTTCCTACAGGAGATTTGCACTCAAATCTAAAAAAATACGCCGTCGGCCTGTATTCAAGTCGTCCCCAAAGCTGGAAACTGTCAGTCTATCAGATTCTTCGACTTCTACTGTTGTTGGTGAACCTGATTTTAGACAACTAGATGAGGACTTTGTTCCACAAGCACCACCTTTAGCGGTTCAGACAAGTGTGGGCATGATTCCCATTCAAAAGTTAAGCGACGATTTCACCGTAACGCCAAAACCTGTGTCTTCCATCATTGAATATTTCCAATCACAGTACGAGAACCAGCCCTCACCAAAGGAGGTCCTTTCCGATCTACCAAACGGACAACACGAAAAGCGGGCGGATTACTCAACGGACATGTTTGATTCCATGCAGGAACCCTTAGTTGAATGGGATACCCGCCAACCTATCCTCCAGGCAACCACGAGTTTCTCGGCATAAACTGAAGTTTAACCGAAAAAAATGATGGACATCCTGCCTCTAGTATGACAGGCCTATCTTTAAGTACACCCCTAATCTACACGGTTGCACATTAAGTATTTTGTGGCCACAATGCCAATCAGTAAGAGATATACTAGTATTATTAAGCTATTACATATTCCCATTTTTACCTTTTGCTTTATGTCATGCGTATCCAACCTATTCTCCATTCCTCTCGTACAGACATGCGCACAAGAGAAAAATGAAGCGAAATTTGCAAATACTCTGACGTGTAATACAAAGAGAAGATCTCTTGCTGGATGGCAGCGTTGCACAATTAATACATTTACAAATCTACTCGTTAGATTTCAAACTTCCCCACTGCCTTTTCACAAGCTTCCCAAATCAGTGCCTTGGACGTGCTGTCGACCAGAATTTGAGGTGGCTTCATCGGTGTGCACTCTAGGGCTCCATTGCGACCAGGCCCCCACAGCTCACCTGACCGGACTTCCGGATCAAAAATGCACTTTAATTGTGACATTGCACCGTCTTCGGTGGACGGGACCATTGATTTTGGTGACGGTTGACCATTCATCACTGTTGTAGCATGCACAAACATGTCTGTCCCACAAACACCAGGAGTACAAGCAATTGCTTGAATGCTCGTATTGTCAGACATTATCAGTCTATCGTGGAGCGCTGCCGTAAAGGCAAGATTTGCCAATTTGCTTTGGTGGTAGCGTTCGTAGCTGGCTCGAGCACCACCTAGGCTTCCTCCTCGTGGTTCGAAGAAGCGATTGTCTAACGGTGGTCTCCCGTAGCCACTTGCACTCGACATGGTCACGACTCGCGAATACCGACCACTCTGTAGAGAACCTTGCTTGAGACATGGCATTAACTCTCGTGTGATCAAAAAATGCGAAAGCATATTCGTTTGTAGTGTGATATCATATCCATCTTGGGAAGCCTCGTCTGGTTGCAGCATAATTCCTGCATTGTTACAAAGCACATGTATTCCATTCTTTCCTGATGCTATGTCTCTAACCTTTCGGCAGGCTTCCTTGACACTCTCAAAGCTCAGCAGATCACAGTCTACCAGGTGATGCTGTTGGGTTGTTGTAGCTGCAGCTCCAGGCGATGAAACAATATTATTAGCTGATTCATCTTTCAGCCTTTGAAAAGAATCGCCCGCGTTGCGTCCAGGTCGATTAAGCATGATTACAGAACCTCCCTTTTGTGATACAGCACGGGCTGTAACAAAGCCCAATCCTCGTGAACAACCAGTAATAACGACGGTTTTCCCTGCCATGGACGGAAGGGATCCGAAAAAGGAGGGATAATATTGGCTGGGTCTTTGCTCACTTGCCATGGCGAAAATCAAGGTACAACCAGACAACAAAAGAAGCAGTGTGTCTTGCAAAGATCGCATTGTCTACAACTACCTACAGTCCTTCTCCGTTACGCGAATAGGGCATGTTATCTTGGGCAGCCAGGTCTGATCACGTCATTGCTATTTGCTATGCACTAGACTAGAGAGACTGGTACTATCGAACACCACGCTGCTTAGGATGGAGGTCGACAGGACAAATATGCGTCTCATATTTGAAAACCGTACTTGTAGCCTCAATACGCAAGATTGTTTTGATGCTCTGTACAGGTACGAGCTAGCAGAATTGGCACTACTAGCTAGCTCCTCTTTCTATTACTCGAGTAGTAGCTACTGTAGTAGTTTACAAAGAGTAGCAGTCTAGCTAGTGTCTGTTTATTTATTTATTTATTTATTTATTTTTCCGCACGTGGAATCAAGGCGGGGCAGTACATTACCTGGTACGAAGGATACCATTATTTTTTCAACGCAAAGAAAGCGATTGATACCAAACCCTGCCAGAAATGAGTTTATTGGAGCACTGCCGTCAAAGGAAACGAGAGTATTTCTAGAGAGAGAAGTTCTTCAACAAAAACAGCCCCGCGAGACCAGGTCAAACAGATTTGAAAAAGTGTTGTCAACGAAAAACGAAATTTGCTGCCATCATTGGCTCGCAACCAAATTCTGCAGGTAGACGATGCTTTTTTGGATCCAGTGGAAGTGAAATCAAATCGGGATTGGGGTCATCTGAGACCCCACCGACCATTTTGCTTCTTCTTGGATCAGGTCTGCCTAACGAGCCCATCTAGACCTGTTGCAAGTAGAAGTCAAGGCCGGGCGAATGCGTTGCAGCATTAGATAACGTCAGGACAACTAGACGGGGTGGGGAAATGCTTGCCGTCGCGTGGCGCACATTTTCTATTCACTGCACAGCAAACTAACCATGTTTTCTGTGAGCGGTATTCTTTCAGTTCCTAAAAAGAGGGAAATGGCGGAGCCTTAACCCATGTTAATTTGGACCAGCGGAGCCCAGAACAGAACAGTTCAGCAACTCAGACCTGCTGGGCTTTCTCGAAGCCCTGGGCTGGGCGGCACCCAGAGATTGTGGCAGATCTGCAACAGATTAGCGCGCACGTATAGAATATTAGAGCCCAACCATTAGACTACTATTACCCACGATGCCTCCTTTCTTCCTGTCTTTTTCAAAGTTTCGTTCTTATTTTGCGGAACTGTTCTTCAAGTCATGCCTCTTCGCGAAAAAGTCACCGGAATAAAAAACTGTTCCTGCTGAGGAGTGATGGACTTTTATTTTACGACTAGAGCCCCTCTATTTGTAGTACCAGGTATTAGTAACGTAGTAGTATGAGTAGTATTTAGATCAGCACTCCTGCACAGTACTCGAGTACTTCTGTGCAGAAAATCATTGCCGAGGTTTGCTTTAGCCTTGCTGGACAACAACGCAAAACCCAACGAACACCCACTAACAACCATATCAGTCCTCTAATCAACATTGAAAGGATACTACCCATACTTTACCTTGTCCAACACAAAGTCGACCATTAATTAAACATCAGCATCTTCCCATTTTCATTAAGTTAATACAAGTTGACCTGAACTTATCTCACGGAAGTGCCAGGTCTAGTAGCCACTGAATAGTTAGAATTGCCACAAAGGTCATTCACAGCTCACAGCTAGTGGAGTACCATGAACGAAGGACAATCCCACCCGACACGAAATGTTTCGTCCAACAGTTTATCGCCGGAAACTGCTATGAACATCAAGTTCGAATCTGTTGCAGTTCCCAAGAAAGATGATATTCTTTGCGGTAAAAACAAAGAGTGCATTAAGCACGAGGGGTCCCAGGATTTCCGTCGCATCGTTGAAAGTTACACTGTCCAGTACCAGCAGGCGAAATCCCGCCAAGCCAAAATGGACGTGACCAAAACTATCTTTGATAGCTTGCAATCGCGTCGCTTCCTCAAGTTTAACGACGAGACTGGAATGTGGGAAACCCTCCATCCTTTGGCCGTTAGGGATAAGATCGGCCATGCCCTTCGATTTTCAAACCGAAGGGGAGGTAGCACGATTCGTAGCAAGGTCAGGATGGGTAGTAATCCTGATTTGGTTGGGTCTCTGGCCTTGAATGAGAGCCCTGGTAGCCTGGCCAATGATTTGCTACTCAGGAGATCCACCGGGAATCTGCTGGGCATGAGTTCCCGCAAATCTCTGAGCAAGCAGTCTTTCAGTAAACTCAGAGACTTGCAGAGCAGAGCTTCCGGGCAGAACTTTTCTTCTCACCAGAATGCGCAGTGGAACAACGGCACTTCGAGTCAGCGAAATGCTCAATGGGGGGATGCTAAGAAACCCCCTTCCCGTCTCAACAACAATTCATTGTTGAATCAACATTCTGCGTCCCTTATGAATGCTCAGTCGGCCACTGGCCTCTTGAACGCGCAACAAGTGAATGAATTGAACTCACAATTGTTCTCGCTTCCTAATATTGCGTCGTTGAGGTTGTCCTCGGCAACGCCGCCTATTTCAGAGTCATCGCCTCATATGAGACCTCTTCCGGATGATATGGAACCTACGCCTCTTCCCGAGCCGAGAGCTATGTCTGTTCCGAGCCTCGACAGTTTTTCAAATCAAACAAACGTATGTCAACTGCCACAGTGGAGTCTGAACAACTGCAGCAATGACATTCAGGGAAATATTCACGTTGCTGATGATGGTAACGATTGTACTTCTGCTTTCGTATCCGCCACGAATGACAGAAACCAATTACCAGATCTTGCCGAGCATGCACTGGCACCGCACATTTCGGACGGCAAAGATGATGATCTAACGTGGATGTTACAAGTTCCTATTATGGAATTGAATCAGGATGGTGATCTGACGTTTTCCTAAAATCTTGTTTATTGTGTTGGCGATTGGGCGTGCTCGTAGGGAATCCATTGTAGACCAACATTGTTCATTCTTGTTGTTAGCGTAAACGTGCAAATTGTTCGCAATTAATTTTTATAAATCAACTTTTGTTTCTCTACTAGGCCTACAACACAGTGTAGATGTTGATCTAGCTGAAGTCATGACAAGCAGTAATCTGCTTTTGTTTCAGTTCTTGCCCTGCCAATTTGCTCTTCTCAATAATTTATCTACGTAAAAGAAGCAAAGACATTGAAAACATTCGTCTTTATTCGTCTTTGATGTGCATTATTGTAGCGCTTAATAATATAATGCCTTGGCCTTGGTAACGGATCGACTCTTGACTTTGGTCACCTTTAATTCCAATTCTCGCTTTGACGAAACATCGCTGTCTTTTTTCTTGTTCTTCTTCGTCTTGTTACTGCTATTACTATCGTCTGCCGCGACGGGTATTTTGGTACCAGTCATGAGAATGGCTTTTCGTGCACTCTCTTCCGTATCAAAAACAACAAAGGCTTGTCCCTTGCATCGACCGGTATCGGGAAACTTTAACAATTTGAGCGATGTTACCTTGCCACCAGCGTCACAACAAGCCGATTGGAACATCGCCTTGACGTCTGCAGGTTTGGCATCGAACGGCAATCCCGATACGAAAACCTTTTTGGCACTGGGAGCATTGTCGTGTCCTGACGCAGATACTTGATTGGTCCCTCGCATCGTGACCTTGTCGGGACAGTCATAAATCCAGTGAGGGAAATCGTGCTTGTTTTGACAAGCCTGACACACGTAATCCTTGGGCACAGGCTTATTGGATACCTTGTGTTTCTTGGTAGGACGATCCTGTTGTTCCGCTCGCGCTTTGGCAATAGCTTCCTTCTTTTCCTCATCATGTTGATTCTTTCTGTTGGTTTCATTGGTTTTGCCAGCGTCTTCTTCGTCCTCGTCCTCCTCCTCTTCATCGTCGTTGTCGTCATCGTGTTCTTGATGTCTCCTTACACCAACATCCTTGTCGGAGCCGTCACTACCATCATCATTATCATCTTCTTGTTTATTATCCATCAAACCTGCGAATTGCAAAGCTTCTTCTTCTCGTAATTTTTTATCATGACGTTTTAATTCGGCTTCTTCTTCGGGTGTTGGTACTGGTGGCAACCCTCGTTTCACACGACGCATCATACGACGAATTTGTGCTTTGGTGTACGATATTCCATCGGCATCTACTTTTGGAACTTGTTCTAGTAATTTAGCCTTGAGTTGCTTCTTCTCTTCTCGTTTGCGTTTCCGATCTTCCTTGACTTTATTTTCTTCTGTCGCATTCTTATCATCAGCATCAGCATCAGCAGCATCAGCAGCATCAGCAGCAGCATCATGCTTTTTCCCTTTCTTCGTTTCCTTCTTGTCTTTTTTCTTGGAAGAGTTAGATGGTGTATCTTCTACAGACACAGACTCTTCCTGTTCCGGACATAATTTTTTGCTCTTTTTGCTTGGATTTTCACCCATTGTCTTTTTTCATGAAGCTGCGATGTGGGTTGATTGATTTCTATTGCTACTCGATAGTTCGAATATAGAGTATAGAGTCCAGAACAGTGTGCAATGTCCAATGTGCAGTGGCGTGGCGCGGAAGGTGTGGATTTTAAAAAGAAAAGACTGGGTATTGGTTTCGACGTTTCGACGTTTCGACCTTGGTTTAGAAAAAATAAATGTTGGTGGTTGATGCCCAAGAGGTTATGAGGGCAGGCCAGTTTTAGTCGTTGTGTTTTTCATATATGTTTTGAGTTTATGTGCATCCATGTTATGAAACATAAAAAAAGAATTATCAAAAAATATTTTAATGTATTCTTACTAGTAGAATACTACTAGCTACTACTACATCTGGCAAACGACACACAGATATTATCCAAAACAAAAGACCAATGCTATTTTGTTGGTCATTCTTGTCCTTGTTATGGTTGATCTTTCCTGTATTATTGAGCTGGAATGATGTTGAATTGCATTCCATTAGTATTTGCATTCACACTACAGACGACGATACTAGTATTTAGATCTAATATAACCATATTATCCAGCCAACAACAAAATGACAAATTGGTGTATTACTGCAAATAATATTGTAGTGTTTGATGATATGAATTAGTAAATTATTATATAAAATCCTAAGAAATAAGCAATGGTGGTTTACGCACCACATGAGAAAACACACCAAAGTATATGCGTGCATTACTTGCAAACATTTACAGAGGGAGCTTCTTACATTTTTGACCATATCGTACTAGTAACGAGGTTTTTAAAGATTTGTTATACTTACACAAGTAAAGAGTACTACTACTAATTTTGGTTAATTACAAAATTCTACAGCAATGTACACAGTTTCAATAACCATACCCCCCGTAGGGTTTGTGTTTGGGTAATTTACATAGGGAATCGGGATTTACCCTGATGGTCATTCTCTGATGTAACCACGGTGTCTGAAACGCACTCTACACCTACCACATCAAATCAAGCAAAACCAATTTGAGCTAGCATAATAATTAATAATCAATACGGCACAGAAAAATAATCATGGCAACTGTGGAAGTACGAGACTCTCTCTTGTCTCACGAAAAATCTTTAACATTCCTTTCCATGGAATTGAACGATGCGTCCAATTTCGAAGAATCAACGGTAGCGCTAAACGCTACGAAATGTCCCATACAAGATGTGGAAATACATATTCAAACAAGCTTTTTAATGTATAGTCAACAATGGGATCATAGTGAAAGAGAGAAAACGAAAGCTTTTATCAGAGCTTTGGGAGGCCTCAAACGCTTGAAAAGTTTGAGCATCTTTGGGTCCAAGATTTCTCGTGCCGCGGCATTGCCCCTACAGTTTCTGACTGAGATTTTGAGAAACAATGAGATTCAATTAGAACGTCTCGTACTCTACAATCTACTGATATTCTATTTTAATAACTGTCTTTTCGGAACATCCTTGCAGGACTTTCTGGATTTATTTGAGAAACAAACAGCACTGCAAGAGATATCCATGGTCCGGTCACAATTCGGGGCTCCACCACCCTATGTTCTATTCCAAGATTGGTGTGAAATACTATCTTTGCTTCCAGCTTTGCAGAGACTACGCCTCGTCTATCAACGCATCTTAGACGACGATAGATTGCAGTTCATTAAGACAACCACGTACGCGAACTTGGTCCACAAGAGCTCGCTTCGGTTTCTTGAAATTTCAAATTTCGATACTTGCGATCGATATCTGGATCAATTATTAGCCACGCAAGCAGAAGCCGACTTCAATCAAAATGAGACAAGAACGTGTCATTTAGAAGAGCTGTGGCTCTCGTGTCGACAGTTGCGATTACGAGGCTGCAAGGCGATTGCCCGGTTCTTGCCATTCGCGCCAGCACTTCATACGCTACATTTAGAATCCCAAGGTACTCTCAGCTCATCTAAAGAAGCCCCCGTACATATGGACGATGAATGTGTCAACGTCTTGGCCCGAGCACTGACGCCATTGACTACTACTTCTTCTTCTTCACAATCGCTTTCTAAATTGCAACATTTTTGGCTTGACGGAACAAGCGTCACTAGTCTAGCTCCCTTTGTTGAAATGATGCGAGCTAATTGTGCCTTGGAAACTTTCAAGGTGATTCCTGGTACAGATGGCTTGGAACAGGATGACCAGGAGAGCAAAGCCTGGAAGGAAAATACCGAGATTCAAATGCTGTGCAAGCTCAATGCCGCTGGGAGGTATCATCTGCTCCATCCAGACCACTGCGCCAGTGATAGTGTCAGTTCTGGTAGCAGTTGCCACCAACATTGGATAAACGCATTGATTGAGACAAATGATGATGTTAATTGTTCTTTTTACTTGCTGTCATTGAATCCACTGATTTGTAATATTAATAAATAAAACTTGCGAAGACAAAATTTAATGAAAGCCGACCATTCTTGCTGATTCACCCAAACACACCCGTGCCTCCACTAGAGGGCCAAATTTCTTTCTCTATCAACGACACTAGCTCTATCAATCTCCTGCGTTTTTCTGGTTGCATTCCGTTCCTTTCATCGTGAGCAAAATTTCTCAAATCCATCACTTCGTAGTCAGATAGTTCCGTGCGTTGTTCTTTGGTGGCCAAGATACTATCAAAGTCGTCTTCAATGCTTGGACGCCACGAACTTGACCACCAGCCATTGAAGGAAAGTCTTTTCTGTTGCGCATGATTACTTACAATAGTGACCATGTGCGACGATTTGGAATTCACATTGAATAGTACCAATGTATTGAACGATGCATGGCGATAACGATGTAGTTCCGTGTCGTCCTTATCCGAAGCCCAGTCTGCACATTCATAGCATAGAGATATATAGCGGAGAATGCTGTTAGTATAACGGATTGATCAAATACATTCGAATCATTTTCAGATACATTCAAATCATAGCTGGTTCCTTACTTACACAAAGCACCACCCCATTCGGGTCTCCAATCCTTGCTCAGGTGCCATACGTACGCTACCGATCTGTACAAGACATGATCGGAATGTGGCATACTAAAGTCTAACGGAAAGTACCGACTGGCGGAACCTGGAGGACCGTCGGTTCCTTTGTCTCCTCTACAATTCCTACCGCTGAGACCTGACATGAAATCACGAGATTCTTCTCCATCGAACATATTTAGCGTAGCATTCATGACGGACGTAAAGCGTGACCAATCATAAAAGTTGTGATGTCGATAACAAAAGCCTGATGGTGCACAGGCTTCGTGCATATCCCAGTCTTGGACCTCATCCAAATCGTGGTGAACAGTTTCAGCCAAGTCAAGAGGAAAGGCATTTCGAATGACCACAAGCTTCCCAGCCTTAAGTTTGAGACCAATCTCTTCTAAGGCCTTTGGATTATTGGCAAACTTAAGGTTCAAGTAATATGCCAAGCTCCTGTTACAGAAGAGAAGGTCCCGGTTCTCATCATCAGGTGCTCTTTCTGCTATGGACGGACAAGCAAACGCAGAATCGCGGCAGTTTTCATCGGCTCTTACTGTCCCCCACGCTACCAGTACACTCAAAATTGAAAGAAATGAAATGCCTTTCATAGCCTTTTATATATAGAAAATTAAACATTTGGCTGCGTCGTCTCTCGGATAATCGAACAATAATCTTGGACTTCGTGTTTTTGGGGTCTTTCTATTCTTTTCACCAGACGCATATTGGCCGTAACTTCATTCATTTCTTAGGGTTGTGGCTTCGATCACCGCTATTCCCAGTAGTACTATCTAACGAAAAGCAACTAAAACATGCGTGACATGGACGGAAAAAAGTCGTACAAAGATTGGCGGCCATGACTGGCCTTGGCGCCCTGCGGGCGCCATAGTTGTGATCCCCGTAAATTAGATGTTCAATTTTTTTTTTTTTTTTCATGACTTTCCTCGTCGTGCGTGAACGTTACAAGAACTCCGCTAGTAGTAGCTGCAGTTGACAAATGTCTCTGTCCACAACGTTCCAAAAAGTCAAAACGCTACAAACTATTCAAATGTAAATGCTAACACTATTACTCTCTAAATTTTGTTTTTTAGTCCTTTCTGGTTTTTTCTGCATTGAATGTCGTGGCTGATTCTTTCAAATCATGTAGCTTTTCCTGAGCATTCTCTTTCATGTCACTTGCCTTTTCAGTGCTTGTTTCTTTTAAATCTTGAAGCTTTTCTTGCGCATTCTCTTTCATATCACCAGCCTTTTCCTTGGCCGCTTCTTCCATATTCACAGCCTTCTCCTGCACAGTCTCTTTCATATCCTTGGCCTTTTCCTTGACTGTTTCTTTCATATTTGAAGCCTTCTCCTGTGCACTCTCTTTCATATCCCCGGCCTTTTCCTTGATTGTTTCTTTCATATTTGTAGCCTTCTCCTGGCCAGTCTTTTTCATATCGTCAGCCTTTTCTTGGATTGTATCTTTCAACGTAGAAGCCTTCTCCTGTGCAGTTTCTTTCAATTCTTCCGCCGTTTCTTTTGCTCCTGATGTAAGGTTTTGCAGCTTTTCAGATGCATAATCCTTGATTCGTTCCGCCTGCTCCTTGATGGAATCAAGTGAAAAGGAAGAGGAGGTCTGGGATGCTTTCTTCTTCAAGGTATCAGTCATTTCTTCCGTGTGTTCACGGAGATTTTCAGCCTTTTCCGTCATAGAATCAGCCAAGTCTTCAGCCTTATTCTTTGCAGACTCCTCTATGGATTCTTCTTTTTCTTTGATGGGCAAAGTGCTCTCTTCTACTCCTTCTTTGAATTCTTCTGCCTTGTTTTTTGCTGATTCTTTCATAGATTCACCCTTTTCCTTGGCGTCTTCGTAAAATGTTTCTCCTTTTTCCTTAAGTTTCTCTGTAGCCTCCTGGCCCTTTTCCTTTGCGTCGTGGTAAAACGTTTCTCCTTTTGCCCTGAGTTCTTCCGTAGCCTCCTGACTCTTTTCCTGTACATCCTGGTAGATATGTTCTCCTCTTTTCTTAATTTCTTCTGTGTATGGTTCAGCTTTCGCTTGAGCCTTGTGGAAGGCCTCTTGTCCCTTCTCGACGACAGGGCTCGCAACCTTCTTCACCGTTTCGCTCATGTCGCGGGCAGAGTCGGCTAGCTCGCTAGCCTTGGCCTGTACAACTTCATCAAAACCGGGTGCATTCGCCTTCTTTTCTTCCATCTTGCGTGCTAGAGCACTGTCCGGCCAATTCTTTCCAATCTCTTCCAATTCCTTCTCGCTCTTCGACGCTTTTGTAGTATGAATTCTGCTTCCAGATAGATTCGAACGTTCGTGCATTGCTTTTGCTGTTTCTTCGGATGTCTTGATTTTATTAAAATATGGCTCTTCGTAAGGATGTTGTTCCTTCTTTGAGGTGCTCGTTGAGAGATTTTGAGACAAGACAGCAGTCGCCGCCTTTTGTTTCGGCATAGATGATGCTCGGGCGGCGGCCTGCTTAACGATGGTAGTGCTGATTCGGAACATGTTGTTGTTGGTTGTTGCTTTCTATTTTGCATATAAATTAATTTGTGAGAAAAGTCATCACTCCGGCTTTCAAACAATCAAGATCTCGGATATTCTTCGAAATCCTTCTGGTGTGTACTGGAAAACACTAATTATTTTGTTACGAATAAAGATGCTTCGGGAATGGTAGCGTTTTTCCGCTTTGCTGCCACTGCGATTGCGACGCACTCTTTACTCTTTTGACACTCATTCGCGCCATTCAAAAGCGCGAATTCTCCGAAAAGAAAACTCCAACCTTGTTCTTGTAAAGTATTGGTACCAGACTAGTCTACTAGTAGTATCTACTCTAGTAGCTACTAGTAGAGTCTAATCTACCAGTACTAGTCTATTCCATCATTCTTGCGCTTGCCTTGCTTCTCCTTATTGCACCAACGGAATTTATCAAAAGTACTACTGGTAGACACGCACTACTGGTAGTACTACTGTACTGGACCACTTCTTATTTCTTACTGCGAAAGCCGACTTATTTTATTTATTTGTTCCAATGCAATCACGATGAACAACAATCGCTCCAGTCTGACCAGAGCTTTTCTGGGATGTCTAGTCCTGATGAGCACACGAGTGCAAGGATTTTTGATTTTCCATCCACCATCCTCGCCATCACACCGTATGACTCTGTTGGCATCTCGGCAGGAGGAAGACGAACTACAAGAACCGTTCAAAAAAGAGCCTATTCAATACGAGGATGTTTTAAATCATAAATCTCCCACGCCATCGAACCAACCGGACACTTCCGTGGAGGTTAAATTAAGCAAGGATGATAAACCCGAATCCGAACGAAAATCCTCCAAATATGAGGATGCAAAGAAGCTCGAGTCTCTCACGACACCAGCAGCACACACAAATTACAATGACACAAAGACGGGTAAAAAATCGGTCAAAGAAATTCCTTTGGAAGAAACAAAAGTTGCCAATTCAAAATTTAAGGAAGGGGACTACGTGCCGCATACAAGCATTAGTACACCAGCCGGTCCATTGTGGGAAAAATTAAATTTGGGCGATGATGATTTGGCACCAAAGATGGAAGCGGGACGAAAGAAACGAGTTTTGGTTCTGTGTACAGGAGGGACACTTACCATGGCCCGCGATCCTCTGCAAGACAATGCATTGGCACCCGTGCCAGGAGCATTGCAAAATTATTTATCCATGATGCCAGAATTACACGACAATACCAACATGCCAGAAGTCGTAGCACACGAATATTCACCTCTTATAGACAGCAGTGATATGGGACCAGGTGATTGGGCCGTTCTAGCTAGTGATATTGGTGACAATTATTTCATGTTTGATGGCTTTGTTATTCTGACTGGAACCGATACTATGGGTACGTACTGTATTTTATTTGTCGTCGGGCAGTTGATTGTGAAATATTGCCTACCATCTCACAATGAACACCATCTTTATCTTCTATACCTACAGCGTATGCTGCATCGGCTCTCAGTTTCATGCTGGAAAATCTTGGGAAGCCGGTCATCCTAACTGGCTCTCAAATCCCTCTCGTGGAACCCTACAACGACGCTCGTAAAAACTTGATCATGGCACTCATTTTCGCCTGCCGAGACAATATCCACGAAGTGACAATTTTCTTTCATGATAGACTTCTACGAGCATGTCGATCTACCAAGGTCAATACAGCACGTCTCCTGGCCTTTGATTCGCCCAACATGGAACCTTTGGCCCTCACGGGTATCACAATCGATGAGAACGATTTGTTTCGTCCGCCGCCCAAATGGCGGTTCCGAGTCCATACCAACATGGAAACGCGACTGGTCACGCTTCGTCTTGTTCCGGGCTTTGATGATGCCATGATGGCTCAAATGATTCGTGCTGCTCGAGAAACTCATCTCAAAGGATTGGTGCTGCAATTGTACGGTACGGGCAACCTTCCCAGTTTGAAGGAAGATTTCGTCAACGTTTTAGCGGAGGCTGTCGATGCCGGTGTTTGTGTCGTGGCTTGTACGCAGTGCTTTACTGGCAGTGTCATGATGGGACATTATGCCACGGGTCGTGCCTTAAAGAGAGCAGGTGTCGTCAGTGCCTTGGACATGACAGTGGAAGCTACCAATACGAAACTAGCCTATTTACTGGGACGGGACGATTTGTCGTTGCAAGAAGTCCGAAGCCTGATGGAAGTTAATTTAAGAGGCGAACTAACTCCACTCAATGAAATGTCAACACCACCCCTGTCGAGTGCCTACCAGCAGGCCATTCAACGGCAAATGGCAGTCCCAAAAGATCAACCTCGTGGCGTTGTGCCCTATTGAACAAATAGTAATAATAGTTTGTGTACAGTATTCTTTTTTTTTCTCACAATAGAGGTGTGGATTGTTTATAAAAGATTTTGATTTATGTACAGTATTGCAATCAACTTGTTTTTTGTTTTCATCAAATTGCTGTTACCACAAATGGATCCTTGGTTTACACTTTACAGCATTATTTAGCTGTCCAAGGGTTTCGTCCAAGATTTGACTCCTAGACAAATCCGATTTTTGGTTTTGAAATCTATTCTTCCACCAGTTATTGTGCTTTTCGCTTTCTCTCTCGTTCTGTTGTTTGATTTCATTCTTCATTTCATTTCATTATAATTATTAATTTATTTGAGAGCCGACCATACGAGAAAGATAATGGGAAGAGCCGCCGCAATAGCAATGGATCCTCCGTACGCGGCAGCCTTGGCTTGTCCTTTGGTATTTTTACCAGCCGCGGCCTTGGGATCTATCTTCACTTTGAGGTGGAGAGCTGTACTGCTAGATTCGGCAGAAATCGATGTTTCAACAGGACTATTATTACTGGTAATAATGGGAGTAACCGCACGAGTCTGAGAGTTGGTCAATGCCATGGGAGTCTTGAGACTGGTAAAAGCAGCAACATTGTTGACAGCGAACAGAGCAGTAACGAGTAGAGCGAGGAAGAAGCGGTTCATAGTTATATATTTATATTTTGTGTTTAGTTATGAAGTTATGAAATAATAATATAAACAATAAGCTTGATGGTTGGTTGATGGTTGGTCACACAGACTTTGCGAGGGTAGGTGGTAGGCGGAACCTGTCAGATTAATCTTGATCTCCTTTTTCCTTTTTTTATTGGTACGGAATAGACCTAGTCTACCTGTTTCTGCTAAATTAAGTACTGTTTTGACAGCAGCGTATGTGGCGGAAGAAAGAAACTACTTCCACCACTCTTAACTGTGAATATGATGACAGAATAATCGAATAAAATAATATTATCATTTTGAAATAATGAGTCATCGTTTTACATTGCCTGGGTGGAACATCTTTATTGATTACACGTCTGAAAGTCAATCGAAGCTCTACTCGATGCCAGGGTGGAATTTTATCTAAAATGACCAAGATTTTGGGTATCGGCAATCATCAACCGACAAAGATTAGAAGTTGATGACCATCAGCAATCAGCAGCCAGGACCCAGCAGCCAGGACCCAAAAGCCAGGACCCAGGAGCCAGCAGCCAGGAATCAGCAGCCAGGACCCAGGACCATCCTCCTTTTGTCTTTCAGCTAGTCTCTACTAGTAGTGTCATAGATACCTTATCCATCTCAAGTTGACCACTCCAAGTAATTATTTGTATACCTACTAGCTAGTAGTAGGCTAGATAAAGTCCAAGAAGAAGTTCTCTTGCTCTGCCAGGTGATCATCATTTCTTGCAGCCCCAAAAGTCTAAGCATTCAATAAAATCTACTCGTAGCTTCCACTGTAGCAAGTACTCTTTGTCAAGAAAACACTCGACACATACATCATACATTAGCACTTATCAGAGTACTATTCGAAGGAGAAAGTTTACTTATCAGTAAAGAGAACGTTCATCGTTTCTAAAAACAAAACAAGACAAGACAATGGGTTACGATGCCAACGAAGATACGTACGCTACATCGTGCGACGAGTTCTCGGATTCGGAATCAGAACTTTCCAGCGTTGAAATGCTTTTCAAAGGTTACGAACCAAATCTGGTAGTATTGGATGGCAGTGATCACGCGCTGTTCGAACAGATTGATCAATTGATCGATTGCTTACGTGCTGCCAAATTAATTCAACAAGTTCGAGTATCAACGGCATTCTTGCAAGGACTGGATGTGTCCGTTGGCGGTGGTGACGGTGACGAGGACGAGGACAAGCCGAACAAGGACAAGCCGAACGAGGACGAGGATAATACAATGACGGACAAGAAATGCGTCGAAGCCGACGCTCTTTTTGATGCCATTGCAGGATTGGCACCGATTTGCGAGACCTTTATTTGTCACTTGCATCGGCACTTGCCACGTGTTACCTTGCAACGAGAAAGTGGTGGTCTTCTCAAATGTGTTTCAACGCTTTCCAAACTAACGCTCAACAACTTTCTGTTAACAGACGCTCTCGTTGCCGCTTTGGCTGTTAATCCGGAACTAACAGAATTGCGAGCCTACGTCGATAGCAAAAAGGAACCACGTGGTTTGGATCCACTCTTCACAGCCCTGGCAAAAAGTCCACGACTGCAAGTACTCGATGTGTACGCCAAAGAAGATGAACGTCCCGAAAAGCCACGTCGGATCACTGCGAATGCCTTGACCGACTTGTGTCACAATCCTGCTCTCAGGGACCTGAAATTGTGGCATTTGGACACGGATTTGACAATAGCTGTTGCCAAGGCCTTGTCCACTTGTGCCACAGACAACCCGTCTCGTAGTACCAAGCTGGAGAAGCTCTCTCTGAATAAATGTTTCGTCAAGACGGAAGGATATAGTTCTTTCGGCAATATGCTCAAAGTTAACACGACCTTGACCAAACTACATATCAGTGATATTGTTACCGCCGATGCCTGCGTTGCACTAGCGTCGGGTCTGGCTGAAAACTCGACCCTCCAGGAACTGGAATTGACCTATGAGGGTGATGCTCCGAAAGTGGGAAAGGCCATGGTTGCCATGCTGGAAAAGAATACTACCATTCAACAATTGAAACTGTACATGTCGTACAGTTTTGAAAATGACATGTCCTTTTTGGCAGAGAAAGGTGTAGAATACGAAGAAGATCAAGCTCAAGAGAATTGGGAAACCCGGCTGGATGAATTGCTTCAGAGGAACAGAGACAAGAAGCAACGATGAAAATAACAGAATGATTTTAACTATTGTTATTTTTATCGTTTTTCGTTATTTCCCTCTGGAGACTCGGGGACTCCATTTGATTACTATTGCTCGAATATGGGACAACCCTAAATTTTTCATGAATTCACATGGCGTTTCTTCCTTTGTAATATGTACAACAAATATAATTCAGCCATGTTCGCTACTTACTCGCGAACGGTAGCCGGAGTTCCCTCCGCACGTTGCCTCTGACGTTCTTGGACCGATCTTTTTGCTCGTTCTTTGACAGATTCCGCGCGACTTGCTGTGGACTTGACGGTGCTCGTTCCACCACTGCGGCGGCTCATGTCGCTCATTTCAGGACGCGCGGACGAGGAAGAATCACTGAGCGTCGACTCTGTAGTCGAGGTCGAATCAGGAAACCCAACAATCTTGGAAGAATCCTTGGTTGAAGATTTGCGGCTCTTGCTTTCATCCATTTTTTTATTCTTATGCAGGGGAGTACGGGCTTCTTGAATAGCGGCACGAATTTCGTCAATGTTTAGCTCTTCACCGTAAGTTTCGTAAATGGTGTGGCGCAAGTTGCCTTCCTTATCAAAGATCAAAATACCTCCCTGCGTCCAAATGTCACCGCCAAACGGAATATTGGGAATCCCCTTTTTCTTGTAGCGGGCTTCCAGACGAGGAATGGAGGTAATGGCTTTCCAAAAGGATAGTTTGCGTCCTCCCATGGCCTTGTAAATCTTCCAATCCGAATCCTTAAAGAGAGGAAATCGGTAATAGTTTTGGTAAAATTGCAACAAAGCCTGGTCGTCGACACCAGCTCCGTGCTTCATGGCACCAATGAAGGACACATCGTGTTCCAGAGTATTAATCTCAGTCAGTTGGAGACCGTGCTCTCGACAATTACCGCATCCAGGACGGCGAATGGCAAACAAAACCGTCAACTTGCATCCAACAGCGCGGGCCTCCTTTTTGATTGTCGGTTGGAGGGGTAGAGTTGCGGCTGGATCTTCTTGAACAAGATCGAACTTGCAATCGACAGGGATGAGGGGAATGTTGTACAACAAATCGGGATTGATATTGGAAGTGGCTGTTTCGATGTCCTTGCCGGTGGTCATGCATCGCTTACTGGCGACGCACTCGGTGGGGTTGTTGATATCAACTACGCAGGTTGCCATGGTCTATTTTATTTTCTTTCCAAAAAATTGGGATGGGATGATATCGTTTCTGTGTTCAAAAAAAAATGTGAGACATTCTGAATGAATCGTCACTTCTTTGTCATACTGGTAGCTGATGGATTTCTATCGACCAGCAAAAGATACTGATCGTAAATGTGAATGCAGTTTTTTCTTTTCCTGGGCTGATAAAAATTCATTTACAGCATTATGCCCATTTTATTATTTAACGAAAGTCATTGTTGTTGTCAATCAGAATAATAATGATGTAGGGCAACCGGCAACATCGGAAGCTTTTCGTGCCGGGGAACTAGTTTATCCGGGTTTAGGCCTTAGTCCGGACCGACTGCTGCTGGAGTACCAGGTTCTCGGTAGCTAGTACCGTAGTGGTACTACTACCCTGGTAGCTACCAGGTACCTGGTAGTAGCACCAGGTAGTACCAGGTAGTACCAAGTAGGATATCAGTTTCGGCTGCTGCGTGAAGGCAAAGGCCAGAGACATATTAATTGGATGCCTTCAACATTGGATAGAGCCCATATCAATCTTGAATGCCATTTTCAGGTCTAGTACTAGTAGTACCTGGTAGTACACTACCTAGTACTATCACCACTAAGTTTGACGTACCGGTACTTTTCTGTCTTTTCTGTGTTACCTGGTACCTGGTACTGGCAGTACTACTACTGGTACCTGGTAATAGATGTGTAGTTTGCCGGGGAAGGCCGGTCATTACGGAGCAAACCATCATCAACGCATCATCGCTTACGTTTCTCTACCAGTGGTACCAGGTACCAGGTACACACCCAGGTGCAACTAGGTAGAGTAGATGCTTGGCAATCCTGTATCGACCGAAAGTTACTTGGGTACTAGTACGTGGTACCTGGTGGCCTCCTCTTCTTACTACTACGACTAAGTACTGGTACAAGCAGAAGAAGATAAAGCTGTCGTAATAAGCACGAGCTTCTCGCCCACGGAAAGTTAGAAAGCAAGTGGACCAGTTAAGTTCCAGTATTCGTAAATCTTAGATATTCATGACAAATTCGTCATGATAACTACGGTATCGTGGAGACCGCAGGAAAAGGCAGTTTTCTTGAGGTGAGTGAATCTTCAGTTCTGTTGCAAAAGTTAGCAGCCAATGAGGCTACTACTACCGTACCACTCCGAGTGGTACCGTAGCACCAGGGTAGGCACCTTGTTGGAACATAGTGGCTTATATGCCACAAGATTCAAACGGCACGGCATGAACCGCTTCACTCAACAGGCGTACTACTACTAGTAGTGCTCAAAAACAAACAAATACAGTACTAGACTAGTGCGTTGAATACGCGCATTTTTACCTTCTCAAGATTATTTTTTGTTATCCAATCTCCAAAGCACTCTAGAGGCTCTACGAGCTACTCGTAACTTCGTACAAAGTACCCTCTACTAGACTACTAATAGTTGACAAGTTAACTATTACTATATTCGCTAGCAAATTCTACTTCATCAGTAGGAACACTTATTTTTAACAGCTGTCTCTACTACTCTAGTAGTCTAGGAACACTTATTTTAATAGCCTTTCACGAAAACACAAATGGTTTGTGTGAAAAATAGCTGTAGCAAAGCAAATTACGACGTGAAACCCAACTTTTATTCGGGACTGAATTCAATGCCAATCCAAGACTTTCAATCGTGCAAGAAGAGCTTGCTGTCAACGAACAAGTAAGTGTCAGGAATTCTTGTGTTGTTGCTTCTGTTGCGCGTGTTCTCACTCAAGAGGAGCAAAGATAGGAGATGAAGCAGGAACAGTCGATCAACCAATCAGCCAATCAATGAAGCAAACGAACTTGTGGCATGTTCATATGAACACAAAATAAGAAGAAGACAGATCGATCATCGATAGGTTTGCTCTGGCAAGGATTCAAATATAAAAAGACTTTTTGAACTTGACCAGAATGTTCAGAGCTGCATCGTACTCCTTACGCCGCGGGGCGGCTCGAGCCACAACACCATTACTGAGAATCGATGCCGTCCGAACCGTTTCGTCTTCATTACAAGCTACTCCATTTGATCACCATGCAAGCAAGTGTTGGCTGTCTTCAAAAGTCAGCCAGTCGAAGGAACATAATGATAATAAGAATGAATCTCCTGTTGCTGCCGGGATGAAGTGGATTATTTCGGAGAACATCAATTCGGCACAGACAACAAGTGAAGTGGATCCAAAAGAAAACAACGACAAAACAGTTTCTTGTGTAGGCGAAACACCGCGAACATCGGTACTGATGGAACTTGTTGATCGTGTGGGTGTTCTGCATGAAGTCCTCCGATATTTTTGGAAATATGACCTGAATGTCACTCGTATTGAATCACGTCCCATTTCTCCGAACGCTGCAGGACAGATGCGGTTTGATTTCTTTGTGGACTTTGATGGCAGTCGAGGAGATGCTAATGTAGAAAAACTATTGGCCTCCCTCGGTCCCTTGACGGAAAAGTTGCTAGTTCTGGACGAAAAGAAGGTGACTGAATTAGTTTTCTTACGACATTTTGCGTTCACTGAAATTTTTTCGACGACGAAATACACTGCTAACCAAAACCATCACTTCTCTTCGTACTTCGGTCGACAATTCAGGTGCAATGGTTTCCTCGACACATTTCGGAACTGGACCTGATTGCGGATCGTACTCTGGATGCTGGAACCGATCTGGAATCAGACCACCCTGGCTTTCATGACACTGCGTACCGAGAACGACGGGCTCAAATGGCAGAAACAGCCAAGCAGCACAAATGGAACAAGCCTATTGCAAGAGTTGAGTACACACCGGAAGAAATTGTAACGTGGTCGGCTGTATGGGATCGCATGGAAAATCTGTGGGACAAGTATGCCTGTCAGGAATACAAGCAATCGTTGGAACTTATGAAGACAAACTGCGGTTACGGTCGAGCTAATATTCCACAACAAGAAGATATTTCCCAATTTCTACAGCAGCGCACCAATTTTCACATGCGCCCTGTGGCGGGACTGCTTTCTTCTCGAGACTTTTTAAATGGTCTGGCTTTTCGAGTCTTTTTCTGTACTCAATACATTCGACACCATTCCAAACCACTCTACACACCCGAACCGGATATTTGGTGAGTTGCTCTTATTTCGAATTTCCTGTCAGCACAACAGTGTGTCATTTTTCATGTCAATTAGAGCATGGCTTTCCATCTAACGCAAGTCACCTCTCTTTTTTCTCCCCAGCCACGAGCTCCTTGGTCATGCTCCTATGTTTGCTGACCGTGATTTTTGTGATTTTAGTCAAGAGATTGGTTTGGCTAGTCTCGGTGCATCTGATGAAGATATCTTGAAGTTGGCCCGTTGCTATTGGTATTCGGTAGAGTTTGGATTGTGCAAAGAAGATGGCCAGCCCAAGGCGTATGGAGCAGGGTTACTATCTTCGTTCGGAGAGCTCGAGTACGCCTGCAATGACGAGCATCCTGGAGCCGACAACCCTCCACAAATTTTAGAGTGGGATCCCGAAGTGGCGGCCCACCAAGATTTTCCCATTACAACGTATCAGCCTGTGTACTTTTTAGCTGAATCACTCCAAGATGCAAAACTGAAAATGAGAGAGTTTTGTGAAGACTTGCCCCGCCCATTCTTTGCCTTGCACAACGCTCAAACCAACTCCGTGCACATTGACAGGCCCGTGCGTCGCGTCAAAGGCGTCCCAAAGGAGAAAACCTTGGAGTAGCTCGTACTTACGTTAGGATGTAGTAGAGCTGCGGTTTCCTAATGCATGATCTGTCGCGAAGAGTAGTGCTGCGACAAAGTAAGAGTTATTACTTACGAAATGCACGTTTGCATATCTAGCTATTTTTATCTGCGACTAGTCTCTAGCTAGCTATAATCTAAACTGCAAGAAATGGCTGATGCACACATCCCTGCACAAGGGGGCACTGAATGAGAATGCCATACCACAGGCAAAGGACGTCTCTCTCAAAGGTAGCACAGTCCAAGTAGACCATGATTGTTAACAAGGCATGAGTGACAGGTCGACCAAAAAATCAAGTCCAACTTTCATCCTGTGAAAGCTAGCTAGATGTAGCTGGTGGAATGTATTACCGGTAATCGACAGTGTTTCCCCGGTGGATGCTTTTCTTGGCTTGGTAGGCTATCATGTGGCTTCTAATTACTAGTACTACTATTAGACTAGTCTACCTGGTACTAATAGTAGTGTAGAGTCCATGATGTTGTCAACTTCGAATCTCCTCGCATCATGCTCACATCCTGACTTCTATCTATCATTACGATTACACGCAGTCAATATCTGTAATTTCAACAAGATTCAAAACCATTTCAAATATTTCACTCCCTAAATATGATGGGATATGAGCCATACGGTGTGTCGTGCAATAGTAGGCTGAATTTAGTACTAGTAGGAGGAGAACACTCTCGTACTCCTCCTCAACTACGGGTTCTCTATTAACTTCTGTTTTACAATCGTTGACCTTTGATACCGCAGCTGAAACATGACGAGACCCACCCGCTCCTGCGATGATCCAAATGATGCTGCAGCAGCAGCAAATGACGAGAGAGCGGAACGGGCAAGGCGCTTGATCAAGCGCCATCAAGAAGCCGAAAGTGCGAGCCCACCACCTCCTCCTTCCAAAAAGGCCAAAACTGGTACCACTCCTCCAGTACAGCGTCGACCGAAAAGCAAGGTCGTGCAAGTAGAGTTTTCTCCCGAGTTTGCTGCCACGCGTACGGATCGTCTAGCTGCCAGTGAGGTTGATCCTAATAGTAACGCTTCCAAAATTTGGTTCGAAATGCTCGAAAAGTTAAAAGACTATAAAACCACTACTGGCAATTGCAATGTACCCTTGAAGTACCCCGATGATTTGCAACTAGCAAATTGGGTCCGCACACAGCGGAAGCGATATTCTACGAGACAAATGCCCGAGTGGAAGGTAACAGCTCTGAATGATCTGGGCTTTGAATGGCGTTTGAAGGAATCCAACAGTGTTTGGGCAACTGGTAATATTAAGACGGACCATGAGGTTGCCGCAGACGAAGTCATTGCTATTACAGAAGATGGTGAGGACAATAATATTAACGTCACGACGGTGACAGGAAATACGCCTTCATCGTCTTCTCCAAATAAAACTCCAAAAAACAAAGGAAAGCCACGTTGCAGTTCGGATTTTCAGAAACGATGGGACGTGCATTTTGAAAAGTTGGTGGCGTTTCACGAGCAGGTACGATCAGACAAGTCTAGTAGTGTTGAACCGATACTTAATACATCACATCCCCTGTTCTTATATTCAAGTTTCCTATTTCTCTATACAGCATGGGCATTGGAACGTTCCTCAAACATATCCGGAGGATCAGACCTTTTCAAATTGGGTTCGAACACAGGTACGGTTTGTTCTTGATCACCGTGTTGTCCATTCGACAACCTGCTGACAATTCTAATGATAGCTGACGCATTCATTTTTTGTTATTGCTCGTTTTTGTCTTGTTACCATTTGTATTTCAAGAGAGATAATTACAACTACGAGAATCGGGCTAGCGTACCTGAGCATCGAGTTGCCAAGTTGAACTCGATCGGATTCGATTGGAAGACACCAGTAAATCGCGTCCCACAAAAATCTTGGGCTGAAATGTACGACCAATTGGCTAGCTATCATGCCAAAAATGGAACTATTCAGTCACTCGACGAAGGAAAACGTACTGTTTTGGCAAGTTGGATGGCCAAACAGCGAGCTGCCTATCACAGGGATCCGCGAGAGATCACGCCAGAACAAATTTCTCAGCTTGAAGAGCTGGGTATGGATTGGACAAAATCAGAGAAAACAATTCCCGCGGGCAAGAAAAGAAGATGGGAAGATTTTTATATGAGTCTCAAACAGTTCGTTCAAGAACATGGCAACCTTGATGTTCTTGAATCTGACAGGTCTTTGTACAGTTGGATGGTCTACCAACGTCGTGCTTATCACACCGGACGTCTATCATCTGAACAGATTGGTCAGCTGGAGGAACTCGCATTTGACTTCAGTGAAAAACCAAAAATCAGTAAATGGCAGGGACATTACAATAAGTTTAAGGAGTGGAAAGCTACAAATGGCGACCTCGAGGTTCCTATTGCTGATGAGTCCTTGCTTAAATGGGCCGACTACCAACGTAAGTCGTATCATTCGAAGCGCTTATCCCCAGAGCAGATCGAACTCTTGAATGCTATCGGATTCGACTTCGGAGACCCACCGAAAAGTAGATGGCAGGAACAGTACGATAAGTTTAAGGAGTGGAAAGCTACGAATGGTGATATCGGCATTCCCATGGCTACTGATAGGTCAGTGCTTCAATGGGCCAGCTACCAACGTAAGGCCTATCATTTGGATCAACTGTCTCCAGAGAGGATTGAACGATTGAATGCCGTCGGCTTTGACTTCGGGCCTCCCCCTCCCAAACCCCCAACTTGGGATGAAATGTTTCATGCTCTGGGAGAGTTTTTGCTTGAGAAAGGCCATACCAATGTACCACCCAAGTACAAGGCCAACCCCGCGTTGGGGAGCTGGGTTGCAAACCAGAAGGAACTTTATCACCAAGAAAAACTAGAGGAAAATCAGATCAAACAGTTGGAAGCTTATGGTTTTGACTGGACGCTTTCGCCGACTCCTTTTTCGAAGCACTCTTGGGATGAAAATTATGAGGCCCTGAAGGCATTTCAAGACGCCACTGGACATGCTAATCCGACTGCTTTGTATGAGGAAAATCCTGACTTGTGTGTTTGGGTTGCCCGTCAGCGTCATTACGCTACTAAAGGGAAATTGAGTGAGGACAAGGTTGCAAAGCTCACCAGCATTGGGTTCGACTGGTCTGGACCTCGCCGTTACAAATTCAGCAAAGAAGAAATTTGGCTCGTTTTCTTTCGCAAATTAAAGAAGTTTCAACAAGAATACGGTCATTGTGGGACCATCGATGAGTTGCCTGATTCGGCTCTTATGGATTGGATTGGTCGCCAGCACGTTCATTACCTGAAGCGTAAACTGGACGATGACAAAATTCGTAAATTGGAGTCGATAGGCGCGTATTTCACCGATTTTGTTTCGTGCTGTATTTGATAATGTTTCATGATATTCTCATCTGCATATTTTCTTTTCCGACCAAAACACAGGATTTGAGTGGCGTTATGACGTAGACGACGACGATGATGACGACGACGACGGTGAAAGTGATGGTGACCAAAAAATGCCGGCAACACCAAGTTATTCCCGTGGGCCGCGTGTGAGCTGGGCGAAGCATTTGTCTCGACTCCGAGAATTCCACGAGAAATACAACAGTTGGAATGTTCCGAAGAAATACGATGGGAAGCTAGCCCAGTGGGTACAAGATCAAAGGAAAGCGAGAATCAACGACAAACTTGCTCCCGAAAGAGCTGACAAGCTGACAGAAATAGGATTCACATGGGAGCAGCAACCGCCGTTAGATGAGAATTTGGTTGAGCCGAGGGTTCCGCCTGCGGCCACGACAGGGACGCCTGCTTCACCCGAGGGGGTTGCTATGTTAGCCGACGCAGCAGTGGCCCGCACACAAGATCGAAATGTAGACGTAGAAACCACGCCAACTGCGCCAGCTAGGGCTGTTACGCACACATTTCTTGCTGACACTGCAGCAGCTGCTGCTGCTGCCGCCGCTGTGGCGACTGCCAGTGCTGCACAAACATCTCCCACTGACACGGAGGCGGCGTCTGACGCTACCAAACTCCATGCGGCAGCTGCGAAGGCTGCAGTTGCTCGATCCCGCGCCTTGAAAGAGGCCATCCACCAGGTTGCACGACTTCAGTCTGAGCTCAATCAAAGCCGGCTGACCTTGCATCACGTGGAGAAGCAAAATCATGAACTTAAAAACGCTGTGCAGACTTATAAGGAGGAACAAGAAGAGCAAAAGGAAACCATTGAAGAACAGACGATTCAAATAACACAGCTTGTTCAGCAAGTTGAGGAGCTGCGGCAGGCACAGACTGTTCTGGCACATTCGCAGCAGGCGCGTCAGCCGCAGCCGCACCACCACCACCAAGCACATCAATACAACTTTATACATCAATTCTGATTCAAAAGGGGGTAGGCATATTGCTTATATGTACTGAGTACTGAGGATCGAGGTTGTGCTGTGTAAAAATGCATGTAATAATTGATTGTTATCTCAGTTTCTGTTTATATGATTTGTAGAAAAGACAATTGCGCGTCTTTGCTGGAAAACATTACCAAGTACTGTAAGAATTGTTGGGTGGTTCTTGAGACCGATTCCAACACGGTATGCTGAACAAGGAAGAGAGTATACATTCAAGATAACAATGCTTTCTATTATAATAAGATGGCTTGCTCTTTATCTTGTAATTAGAAAGTGAGCGAGTACGAACAGAACTTCAAATTCAACTGATTTCTGGATCGGTGTTGTTCTGTTCTTGGATGATAATTCTTTCGTGATAATCAAACAGAGAAGGCAAACTGTATGCCGAAGGTATTTTTATCGGCTTTATCGCAGTGGGATCATCTTTCAATGCTACTGTCGTGATTGGGAGTTGTTGTTGTTGTTGTGTTTTCAAAGAAGACTCTTCGGAACTTGGTTGCGGCTGGACACAAAATTCAGTCAAAACACAACCGACCACACTGAGTATTGCGCAGCATGTAAAAACAAACGATTGTCCGTACATTTCGAGAGCTTGTCCAAAAACGATCGATCCTGTCAAGGCACCGACCTTGCCACAAGCAGCGCAAATTCCGTTGAGCGTCGATCGACAGTTTTTCGAATACGTCATGGAAGGTAACATAAAAGTTGTCGTATTGGGTCCATAATTTGAAAAGAAAAAAGTTGCTCCATACACGACCAAGAGCATAACGCGGTTGTCGCTGAGTTGATGGAAGAATGCTGCGATTAAAGCAAAAAGTATCGCCATGATGGCAAATCCTTGCATTTGAATGTAGCGTGGAGATTGTCGACCAATCATCCAGACACTGGTAAAGTATCCCGGTAGGGCCATGATGGATATAAGCGCGCTGTCGCGGGCCGTATCTGCGGCAGTTTCATCGTCAGAACCAAAGGCGTAGTCTAGCACAACGGGTTGGAACAGAGTATTTCCATAAAACACGATATCAAAGACCAGCCAACATCCTGCCGTTCCTAATAACTTGCGAACGAGTTGATCTTCGTTTCGAATTGCTTCAATGACGGATGGTGCTCTCTTGGCGTGGACACGATTCAGATCTTTCATGGCCAGCCGTTTGGGCACGGCCTGTCGTCGAACATTGTGATAGACGCGAATAACTGTCAAAAGGATTCCAGGTACGGCGCCAAATCCGAGAAGTAACCTCCAAGCCACATCCGATGATTCTCCGAAAAGCTTGACCAAAATGTAACAGTTGATGGGTACCGCAAGGTATCCCACTCCCTGAAACGAAAATGCCATGGCGCCAGACTTTGCCTTGTTGTGATGGTGATTGTTTTCGGATCCGTCTGTGCTGTTAGCTGCATCCGTGTCATTATTACTGGATTCTGCCGTAAGCGTTGCTGACAGGGGATAAATACCGCCACATCCAATTCCCAATACGAATCGACAACACGCCAAGACTTGAAAGATAGAAAACTCTATACCAATGGATTCGATATGAATGTCTGTAGACAAACAAGACAAAAGGGATGCCAATACTTGTAACAACATGACCACGGTCATTGCAACATGTCTACCAAGTATGTCACCCAGTGCACCTCCAACGAGTTGACCCAATATCATTCCAGCGAACAGTGCTGAACTACAGGCGGATGTATCGTCCACAGTCATTTCTGGATGTATGTTGGAAAGAATGTCCAGAGCCAAACTAATACACAGCACATTATAGGCAGTAGAAAAGTTCGACAGTACCGATAAACGCATGTCTGCAGCAGCACTGTTCCGTGACTGATTGTGCTCAGGGTTTGTTGGTTTTCTTTGATGGTTGTTGTTGTTGTAGTTGTTGCTACTACTGCTGCTGTTGTTGTAGTCGTTGTCGTTGATGCTGCAGTAGTAGGTGTTGTTGCTGTTGATATCGCAGTTGTTGTCGCAGTTGTCGTCATCGCTGTCAGAATATGATAATGGTCCGGACTTTGTGGTGGTGACAACAGCATCACTGCCACTGCCGCCACCACTGATTGGGAGCAGAAACGACGATTCAGAATCTGTTGCTGATGAAGCAACAGTACAATTCGCGCTACCGCGATAGTACTCCTGTGGTTGTAGTTTTAACTCATCATGGTTTGATCCATCGTCTAAAGACCCGTAGCGTTGTTGTATTTTCATTTTGTCAGATTGAGTCATCATTGTCATGGTGGTCCATACTTCTTTTTTATGAAATGTTACTACTCGAGTACCTGGTAGTGTTCAGTGATAGCGGTGATGGTTGGCTTCCCAACTTCCAGAATTGCCTTTTACGAATGACGTTCAGAGAAACAGTAGTCTAGTAGGTTAATGACTCGTCTGCTGTAACAGGTTTCCAGAAGAGTCCTCGACATTATTCATACAATTGTTTTGGGGAAAGTGCTTGGTAAACGTCAAATTGTGAGGAAAGGACGAATCTTCAGGAGATTCGATTCAACAAAGGAAGCAATGATGTTTTTGGTTGTTCCTCCGTTGGCATTCTTCAATTTTTTATTTATTGATAGCGTGATTTACCAGTCCTACGTGGAAATTTCATCCCCCCGGTCACCTTTTTTAACAACCCCCACACAACTCTACTGTACTTCCATCCAACAGCCAAAAGAAGCTTTTACCAATTCAAGAACAGTTACCATGGTAGTCTAGCTAGTAGTCTAGTCTAGTCGTATACTTGTTCCTCTTTTGGCGGTCGTCTTTTTTGACTTCGAACCACCGATGCCCAACACAATTGTTGGGTGATGACGTCCAACTCTTGCTGGTTTGTTTTGACAACAGAGTAATAGTCTCCAAACTTCTCTCTCGATTGTTGGCATTCTGTTGTTGCTGTGTGGTGTTTCCCCTGGAAAACTAATATGTAGCAAAAAGTCTCACGAAAGTAGTAAAAATAATAGTAATTGACGACGATATTAACACACCAAACTTTGGAAAGCACTAAATTGGGTTTTTATTTTGCGGGTATAGGAGTCTCCCAAAAAAAATGGGTTGTTCATCATTATTTCTGCTCCTACTACTAGATCCCTGTTCGTTTGTCAACCACAATTACATGGTATCCAAACTCAGTTTGTACGGGTCCTACAACTTTACCAATTTGAGTATCGGTATTAAAAATTACCTTATCAAACGCGGGAACCATAGTACCCGGTCGAAAACTTCCCAACGATCCACCCTGATTCTTCGAAGGACAGGAAGAATATTGTTGAGCTAAATTTGCAAACAACGACGAGGAACTGCTGCTGTTGCTGTTGCTGCCACCATCACCGCCTTGTTCCACTGCACGAAGTTTTTCCAGAACCATTTCTGCTTCCTCTTTTTGCTTGCACAATATATGTCGTGCCGTTGCTTTGATTCCTTCGGGTGGTATTGAGTACTAGTATTATTATTTATTATAAATGTAGATAGATAGTTCAATTTTTATTAAACATGATGGTGAAAACATGGTGTTGGTGTTAGTTGTTGATATTGTGAGATGCATGCAAACAAAAAGATTCAACAACAAAGACAAAACCTGACGCCACCAACCGCCAAATTCTCAAGTATTACGTAGAGTAGTAGCCTTTAAGCACATTCAACTACACTTGTTTTCTTCTGCTCGTACCTCTTCATTGTCAGAAGCTTTCATGATTCCATCAAAGAGACCAATGAACAAACCAGTCGTTAAAGTTGGTGACGATGATGCTCTTGTGATTTTGCACACAAGATACTGGTGGGAAGGAGTAAAGGCGTGGCTGCTGCATAGTACAGCCACCACCAAAAGAGTAATCAAGAGAAAGAATTGACAAAATCCCATGCTGTTGATAACTGTACTATGCTGCTATCGAACTTTAAAAGTGATGTTGCTTTGCAGCTGAGCTGTGAAGAGAGAAATCTTTCGTGTGCAAGGGAGTGATTGAAAGATTAAAAGATCTTACTATCATTTGCTCATTGTCTGTTGTCCGTATGTATTTTTTAGAGTTTAGAGTAGTCTACTCTATCTGTTGCTTGTTGTTAAAAAGCAAAGGACTACTAGTCTACTCTACTACTAGTCTACTAGTAGTAGTAGCAGTAAGTTGAGTGATTCATTTAAAATAGGACGCATAGTCACCCGAAAGACTTACCAGTAGCAGTACACACGGAGGGGCACGTACGTTCTTTGAAATAATTGCTCACTTCTTCATAGCCATTGGTCCTCCACATCATCTTTTTTTTTTGTCAGCTATTAACTCTCGTCAACAGCTCATCAACTCCCCCAAATTTCCTCTTCTTTGTCAATGCATACGTAGACTAATACAGAAGACTCAAAATGACGGATTGGTGCCGGCGAATGCGTACTCTGCAATGTCCAAGAAGATTGTAATTATAATACAAGCGCAGCAGTTTCATAGCCAGCTAGTACTGAAGGCTTAGCAAAGCTAGCTGCACAGATAGCAGGTGGGCCAATTAGTAACTCCGTGTACCATCATAGCTTATTAAAGAGACTACTCGTACTTTTACACACCGAGTATTCAAACATTATTTTATCTTGGTTTGGGTCGAAAAAAAAATTCCGTGGATTTTTGGGCCAGTGAAAACTGAAACAGTGAAACAGACTTTGACCAAAGCAACACTTTTATTTGTTCACTTGATATTCAAAACCTCCTCCGATTTGACATTATTTGACATTTGACTGCAGCCTCTGCAAAAAGGTTTACCTGCAAGCATCGAGCAAAAAAGAAAGAAGAGAACCGACAGAATGAAAAGAACGTTAACAATATTACATTTCGCTTTTGTGAGCTTCTTAATGAACTCTCATCATCAAGCTAGAACCCAAGGATTTAATATTATTACCCCAACACATCATTGTTGTTCACAGCATCATCGACGACACAAAACAATTATCACATCGTATCAATGTTCTTCTTCTCCTTTCACCAGTGCGTCCTTGTTTTCGAGCAAACGTGCAGAAACGAATCCGCTACGACCTCTGCAATCATCCAAGACAAGTACCAGCAGTTGCAGCAGTAGTAGTAGCAGCAGCAAATCAAACAATTTACAATACGCAGAAAAAGGGCCATCCCAAACGCAACAAAAACACCACCACCAAAATCAACAGAACAACCCAAAACGCAACAATTTTGAAACTAAAAACGACAATGACAAATCAAAGAAGAATACAGGAACAGCAGTTTCAAATAAAATTGACCAGGCAACATTTCGTTGGCTCTACTGGTTGTACCGTCAGTGTCGTCACAACAACAATGACAATAACAATAAGAACAACAATACAAATGCTAATCATGATCATGATTCAGTATCATTATTTTACGTCGAGGCCAAGATTTTACGTCAATTTTTGCCGGCAGCTCAAATTTGGAAATCTCACCAGTCGGTATTGGGTGCCGAACGTGCAACAGAATTTGTTGAAACGTATTGTTTGGAGTATTTGAAGGGTAATCCACACATTCAAATCCAACCACCCATAAGTAGTAGTAGTACTAGCGGCAGTAGCAGCAGCAGCAGTGGCAGGAGAAATACTTACTTTGATAAACTGTTACGAACGGGTTGGGAAGCTTGGTTGCAATTGCCAGAAGATGGCGGTGGTGAGAAAACATCGTTCAACAACGTTAGGGGTCGAAATGATAATGCGATGAATGCCACGCGCATGTTGGATCGATTACGTGCCCTCCCTTCATCAAAGGAACGCTACTTTTTCGCAAACAAGAATCCAGATCATCCTCGGCATCCTGATAATATTACGATCCGTGCCAAAATTTTGCAACAATATTTGGATCAACACGAACAGGAACTACAAGCCATAAAAATAAAAGTAGTGACAACGACATCGAACGATTGCACCAGCAGTGCTCCACAGCAGCAGCAACAGCAACAACAACAACAAAAACAACACTTACAATCAGAACTATCGTTGTTACTGCGTGCGGCCATGGATGTTCACAGCAAAGATTATACCAACATGGAGGAAACCCTCTTGGCGATGCAACGAACGGTATCTTTGTTGGATCGAACTTTCACTACTACTACTACTACTACTACTACTACCAGCAGTAGCAACAACAACAATAATAATAATACAACAATCGTACACGATATGATTGATACCTTGGAACGCGAACTTGTCTTGACTTTGTCGGAACAGGTCCAACTATTGGTGTTGTTGCATAGTTCTGATTGGTGTGCGTCGGTGGCGTTTCCCTTTTGGAAATTTTTGTACCACAGTTTGATTCGAGCATTAGTACATACCAATCAACTTGAACGAGCAAGGAGTGCACTGGATGTAATGCAAGAAATTTTGCAAAATTATTATAGTCCTGCTACTGCTAGTACGAATAGTCATCATGATAACAGCAGTAACAGCCGACAACAGTACGGCGCACCCGTGAATCTGGATAGTATTGTGGCCGCGGAAGGAGAAGGAAAAGAATTGCTGCAGTTGTTAAAAAGAAATAAAGAATATCAATGGTTACAGTGGCTGTCGCATCTTGTAGACAGGACTCCAGTGGGCAAACTATCCGAGTCAGCCTTGAATATGGCCATTCCAGCCATTTCGACTTATGCACGACGCAGAACCAATCGCGATGCCAAACAGGCAGAAAGTCTCTTGCAGAGATACGTACAAGAATTTCAGGCCGGTAACGAGCACGCAATCTTATCCATTTCCTTGTTCAATCGAGTTTGTGATGCTTGGGCCAAGTTGGGAAAGCCGGAACGTGCACAACGTATTTTGAATCAAATGGTACAACTGCGACAACAGTACCCCGACAATACGAGTTTGAAAGCTGATGTAATTACTCTCTCAACACTTATCGCTGCCTGGGCCAACAGTCACGATCCGCTGGCTGCTAAACGAGCGGAAATGATACTGCACCGCATGGAAGCGGACGATCTTAATCCAACCACCATTACCTACAATACTGTCCTCCGCGCACTGATTTACAGTCCTGACGTCAACAAGGCAATGCGTGCGGAAGACACGATCGAGCGCATGGAAGAACGCTACCAGGCGGGACACGACGTGTGTCGACCCTCTATTCGTACATATCAAAGTCTGATTGCAGCATGGTCTCGTACCGATCTGGCAGGTACACCGCAAAAGGCAGAGCGCGTTCTCGAATTATTGGACCGGAAGGCTACGGAGGAGGGTCGTGTCGACTTGGAACCTAATACATATTGCTTTGCCGCTGCTATTCATGCTTGGGCATATTCGCTCGAAGAGCAGAAGGCTCGTCGGGCTTACAATCTTTTGACACATCTGAGAGATCGCTTCGAACTGGAAGGGAAAAAGCACTGCGAACCAAACGTCGTAGTCTACACATCCGTAATAAATGCGTGCGCTTGTCCAGCACTGGAATCAGAAAAACAAGAGGCCTTTGAAATTGCCCAACGGACATTGAATGAGCTTGATTGCAATCGCAAATACGGACAGCCCAACTTTTTGACGTATGCTGCATTCTTACGGGTCTGTGCAACAAATCTTGAACCGGGACCAAAACGTGACGAGATTGTAAAACCATTATTTCTTCGATGTTGTGAAGAGGGGCAGGTTGCTGACGTTGTCCTTGACAAATTGAAACTTGCCGTTTCTGATGGGCTGTATCAAGAGTTAGCGGGAATACATCAATCTGAAGATGGATCTTGGAAATTGCCGAAAGGTTGGACCAAGCGATTGCAAGGAGACGCATCTCAAAGGCGTTCCCGGAAGAAAAGTACGCATGGCAAGTTAGTTGTCAAACCCGAGGCTGCACGATTACAAAAGGTACGTGTAATGAGCGGGTCAACGGGGCGTTTCAGTAAAAACAATGACGATGATTCAATATCTTTTTAACAAACGTCCTGTTGAACCGACACAAGTTACTCTCATTTTGCTTAACTTTATCTGGCATGCGTAATTGAGGAATAATGAAGTAACTGCTCTTTAGCCGCCTTAATTTGAAAAAAATCCATACATATTCTTACAGATGACTTGATTGGTCGAGTGCAACAACATTACAATCGCAAATGTGCTAATATGTTTCCGTTTTTGAGTGCTGTTTGCGTTGATAATCAAATGTTGCTTTGTGTGAAACATAGAAGTGGCTAAGAAGTAGTTTCCGTGAACCCTGGAAGTGTCTGTGATGCAGTTTACTCATCTACTTTTTTGTCAGCATCGTTGGACTCCTTGTCGGCTAGTACTGCATCAATAATTCCATCATTACTATCCCACTGGCTCGAGGACGTTGGAATAGAAGGAAACTCGCTTTCGTTCTTGTTGGATGAGACGCTACTTTTACTGAATGGATTCAGGGTTGTTTCCAGAGGCGTCGGAAGACCTGCTTCGTCCAAGGCTTTTAGTTTGGCTTCGATCAGGGGTTGGAGTTTGGTTCCCAATTCCTGCATCAAGTCGGGTCGGCTGGCCATAGTCTCGCCTTCCCCAAGTTTGGCCGAATATTGTGTCCAGAGCTGAGGGTCCAGTTCCTTGCACTCCTTTTCTAATTCTTTGGCTGCTGCCGGAATGATGATACTAGCGTATGCATAGGTTAAACCGGCCAACAAAAAAAGAAAGGCGGTCACTCCAGCCGCAATGTTTCGGATCGTGTCAACGGTACCACCATCAGCAATCCAAACAGTGGCATGATGCTGACTGACAAGGCCGATGGCTTCCGTTGCACCATACGTGGCCTGGAAAAGAGACGATTGATGTTCGTTATTGTAGGGCAGTAGCAGAGAGTGCAGGAAAGTTGGAGGTATCTGTATGGCTGCCGTCATAGGCAGGGGAGACTGAAAAGCCACCGTAACAGGGAGAGCCGAAACTGCCAAGAAAAGCATCCACGACGCCATGTTTGCTGCAAGAGATAATTGGAACTACTGGACGCGTGGCTTGTTCGTGAGATTAGGTACAGCCGTCCGAGTAAGTCGTTTCAAGTTTCAAGATGAATGACAAAAAAAGATACAACTTGAATCGTTTTTGTGAAATACCAGTAGACAATAATAGAGAAAAAAATAACAACAGTAATGAAGCGAAGTTCAAAACGTCGCACACTTACTCTATTACTACTGGTACTGAAGAAGGATCATGTTGTAGGTTTTACTGTTTTAGGGTTGTACACAGGTCAAAACGGGTGTTTTCTACAAAAAAACCAAAAAACTAATATTAAATAATAGAGGAATTATCACGGTATCAAACGAACTAGAAACAAAAATTCATTTTGATATCAGATCATCCGTAATGTATACAGATCTGGAGGCCTTTGAAGTTATTTCGCAACCGCACAAGCGAAGTATTCAATTTTCCGAACATGTAATATTATATATAACCATCACAATTTGGCATGCAGCACATATGCTGGTTGTGGCGTCATATCAACCGCTTAATCCCACATACGACACGGTCAAGAAACTCCCTCCAACCCATATACTTTAAACTTTTAACACTTGGAGAAGAACAGCGAAATGCCAACGGAAAAATAGACAGCGAGGAAAGTCTGGATAGAAGTTCCAGCAGATGTCTCTTCTGGAACACCTTTCATTCGATTGAGCATTTCAGTCGCATCCTCTTCAGGAATTGCTACATATCCCGTTGCCGCAACCGTGGCAGGATTGGAGAGTGCAAATTCCACAAAATGGGATGTGCGCTCAAGAGATGCATCATCATTGTACAGATTCATATAGATACGCCTTGCCAAAGGATTATAGGTACCATCTCCAATGGTTTCAGCATTGGGGAGAATGTAGTTCCCATCACTGTTGGCAATAGCTACGGCCGAAAGAGAGGCTCGGTTGGCATAGTAGTACGAGTATCCAAAATAACTGATGGCTTCGGCAAACTCGCTGATGTATTCAACCAATACTTCGTCCAATTCACTATTTTCGTATCCAAAACCTGGACGGCTAGTGTCAAATGTCTCGCCATTGCCGTGATCAACGAGAATGGCCTCTAGGAAATACTCATAGGTTCCGCTTCGGTCGTCAGCTCCAGCAATGCGGATTTCAATTCTTTCGCACGTGTCGTCAAGTTCACTCCACAAGTGAGTCTGGGAGTTGCGGTCACTATTTTTCAGGGAAAGGGGATCCCAACCTGTTTTTTCTAGTTCTGAATCCGTGTAGTCACTGTAGATCCAACGGAGTTGGTCTGGCGTTAGTCCGCCCAAAATCTGAACGCATTCCCAAGCTGCGCCACCCTCCTTGACAGCCACCGTCAAACCGTCAATGGCGACATCGATTTGTGTGGCCGAGCGTGCTGTATCGCCAGGCTCCAAACATTCGTAGATATATCCCTGTACTTGGGTGGCCTCTGAATCTTTCCATTCCCGCGACATGTCACCAATATCTACAGGAGTTCCTCGACTGGGATTTCCGCAAACTCGCCCTGCACCTGTACTGCTTCCTCCACCTTCCACTGTAAATTCCATTTGAGGGCATCCCATGTTATAGAGCTCGGCCCAGAGCCGTGCTAGCGGGAAGACTGTAGAGGAACCAGCAATGCTAATGCTTCCATCAGGTCCACAGGATTCTGTGATGCTGCTCCATGGAATCCCAGATGGAGTTTGAATGCGGGTGCGCATCACGAGCTTTTCCCAGTCATCGAGAGGCCACAATCCTACTGATTTGACGGCAACATCCCCTGCTGACGACAATCCAAACTCAATTAGACTGCTTGTTGAGGCAAGGCTTTCTTCGTCATCGTGCAAATACATGTAAAGACGTCTAGCCATTGGATAGGTACTGTCGTGAAACGATAAAGCTCCTGGCTTGATGTATTCTTCTCCGTCGTTGATAGAAACAAGATTGATCGATTCTTGATCGATATCGGCAATCACGTAGGCAAGTTCAAAGAAAGAGAGTCCATTTCCGTTCTCGAGAAGGAACTGGACCAGCTCGGCGTTGCTGGTAGCATTTGCAACTGTGCCTCCACGATCTGCTGCAAAGGTTTCGTCGACTCCCTGAAAAATCAATTCTCTGAACAAGAGATCGGTCGCTCCATTATCTGGGTAGGCAATATCGATCTCTTCCTCAGGACAGAAACCATCAAGTTCGCTCCAAAGGTGTGTGGAAGGATTATTGTCCGAATTTGGCACACTATTGGGCGACCAACCACTCTCAGCCAGCTGATTCTCATCGTAGGATGAAAAAATCCAGCGTAACTGATCAAAGGTAAGCCCCCCTAGATTACTGATGCAAGTAGCGGCATTACCGGTGAGACTTGTGGCCATGCTGATTCCCTCCGAGGCTACCTCAACTTGAAGCAGAGTACGAGTAGAACGGGTGCATTCGTACTGCCAGTCGTTCTCTGAGGTCGCTTCTCCTGGATTCAAAGTACGAACCGTGCCTCCAATATGAACCGGGTCGCTTCGGATAGTGTCTCCGCACACTCTCGAAGCTCCGTCGGAGCTGCCGCGGCCAGTTTCAATGGAAATCGTTTCGTTGCCGCCTTCAAAACCACACTCGCTTTTGTAGGCATCCATCCAAGCACCGACTAATCGGCCAACGGATGAAGCACCCGCCACAGCAATCGGACCAGAAATTTCAGTTTCGCATTGTGCGTGAACTGGTTCTGGGAGGACAGTAAGGGCTAGGCAAAAAACCGCAGATAATTTGAACATCATCTTATTAATGACTTTAAAAATCTATGATTTGATTAGATTTTTTTTCGTCTAAAAAAACGCAAGGAAGTGAGAAGGTAAAGATGGAATGCCTGAAATCTTATGTACTACTACTACTGGTAGCTAGTAACTGTAGCTAACCAGTACCAACAGTCCACTGGCTGGTACCACTCATACGGTAGGTGGCATTTGAATCTATTGTATCACCATAACAGTACCAGAGCACAAAATTTCGGAAGCAGATGGGACCGGATGTAAATTGTCCAATAGTAGTGTGACCCGCACAGCGCCGTATTGCATACTAAGATAAAGTCATTATTATGGCCAAAATTGATGACTGCGAGATTCAAAATTGAATCTACCATGGTACAATTTTCACCATGACCGAATCTGAGGAAGCTAAACCGTGGGATCACTAAAATGACCCAATGTGATTACGAAATTCAAAAAAGATTCGCACTTTACTTAATAACTGGCACTAAACCGCTCTGATTTTACAAGCTTCGAAACTCAAAGAAAGATCACCAATAATCATATCTACGAGTACACTTAGGCCGGCACTACCGGGAGCAAGCATACCCTGGTAATGCACCAAGCCACCGTTTGATTATTATGGCCCTCGGAGTTCTCCGTCGCCGACACATGCGAGGGCAGGAACTTCTTCATTTTTTATTAGGCCATTTCAGGCGCAAATTAGGAAGATCAGTTGTGACACATTATTTTCTTCGGCTAGACTACTGACGGGTACCTGGTAGACTACGGGCTGGTAGTAGAAGTAGACTACTACTAGCTAGTACTTCTACTCTCCCAGGTACTACAGTGACAGAGTAGTACCAGATTTTCTACCACCACACTTCGCTCCACTTATTTCACAACAAATAATACACACGCACAAATAGCGTTCTTTCCTTCTTCTTTATCAATCTAAAATAATATAATCCTCATGAGTACCTTTGACGACGAAGGTAGCATGTCGGCCTCATCCGATGGATCTGGTGTAGGCTACAGTGGCTCAGATCCCGACCAGAAGAACACGTTTGATTCTACAACAGGATCTGGTGGAGAAACGCGCACAAAATCTTCGTCCGAGGGAGGGCTCTTGAGCAGGATGTCCAACACCGCTGTCGTTCGATCTAAGTTACTGGTCTATATAGTCTTGGCCTTGGCGGCTGCCGGGTTTGCAACTGCCGTCTACTTTCTGTTGACGGCAGAGGAAACTGATGACTTTGAAACGCAGGTCAGTAGAAAGTAGAAACTGTAGGTCAATTGGAAGTTAGAAGTATCCCTCGATACCGTTCCGTGTCGTGTCTCACCCGTTCTATTTTTCTTTCCGTTACCTCCCATCCTACAAAGTTTGGGGACTTTGCTGATGAAATTTTAAGGGCTGCTGATTCCAACGCAAGAGACTACTTGGGATCGTTGAAGGGGATCGGTAATGCTCTCACCTCCTATTCCGTAGCCACAGGAGCTATGTGGCCCAATGTAACGCTACCAAACTTCGATCTTCGAACTACCAAGCCCTTTGAAGAACTAGTTGGTCCCGAGGCCTTCATATTTGCGCCAATCGTCACGAAAGCAGAGTTGACTGGCTTTGAGAGCTATGCCTGGGACAATCAAGATTGGATCGACGAAGACTTGGAGCTTCGTGGACTCGGCAAGATTAATCATGGTACGATTTCTACGCATGTGTATCCCTTTATGGGAGAGCTGGAAGCACACTTTAATGCCGAAGTACACGTCCCAATCTGGCAGCTCGCTCCTGTTCCTACAAATGCCCAGATAATCAACTTGGATCTCTATTCGCATCCTAGCTTCAAGAGACTGGTTGACGAGGGCACAGAAGTGCGTCACCTTTTACTCAGTGAAGTTGTGGATGGTACATTTATTGCGGAAAATATGGATACATTGTACGGCAAGGATGAAATGGATCAACATCCACGAAGTTATGCCGCGCAGCCTGTCTTTCGCGATTTCAAGTCCCATAGCAACCTTGTCGGCTTTATCTTTGCTGTCGTACCGTGGTGGACGTACTTTGTGGACATTCTCCCACTTGGTGTTGAGGGATATGTGGTGGAAATTCAAGATTCATGTGGGTCTCCTTTCTTCTACCGCTTGGATGGGCCTGAGGCATTTTTCCTGGAAGACTTCCAACCTAGCTCTGAATTTGAACACTTGGCTCCCTCGGAAGAGTTCGCCGTGTTTGCTAGGTACACTGCAGACGACGCTTCCGATGAGATTTTGCATTGCTCCTACCACATCATCATTCATCCAACCCCTGGTCTCAAGACGGAGTACGAAACCAACAGACCTATCGTCTACGCAATGGTTGTACTGGCCGTATTTGCTGTGACTTTGATGGTGTTTATCCTGTACGGCTATTTCGTTGAACGAAGGCAACATAGAGTTATGCGAACAGCTCAGAAGACGTCTGCTATCGTGAGCTCATTATTTCCGAAAAATGTGCAGGGTCGCATTATGGCAGAATTGCAGGAGTCGGATAGTGGTAGCCGCCGCAGTAGTCGTCGATTTAGTGGCAAGGATCTCTTGAAGAACTTTCTTGGAAATGACCTGGATGAAGACGAAAATGGTAATGGCATATTCGGAAGCAAACCGATTGCTGACTATTTCGCGGAAACGTCAATCATTTTCGCGGACCTCGTCGGCTTTACAAGTTGGTCTTCTACTCGAGAACCGCAAGCTGTATTCACTCTCTTGGTACGTCACTTGTATGGTTGCTTGTGGCAAATATCTGCATGGTGTCACTCTCTCATACACTTCTCCTTATCCTCGCTATTCATTCGATAGGAAACAATCTATCACGAATTTGACGAAGTCGCAAACCGGCGTCGCGTATTCAAGGTGGAAACCAGTAAGTGGCGTGCACGTAGTTTCATCAATCCGTCTGCAACCTAGTTGATGTCTTCCTCATACTATCCCTACCTCGTACTTTCCAGTTGGCGACTGCTACGTCGCGGTCACGGGTCTACCTGAAGCTCGTCGTGACCACGCCGTTTGTATGGCTAGATTTGCTCAAGAATGCCTAAAAAGGCTGGGGACGCTGCTCAGAAGGCTGGAAGTTGAGCTTGGGCCTGATACAGGTAAGTGGGATTTGCAGCTAATACACTTGAAAATCCATAAATATATCTCACATTCACGACTGATTGCTGTGTACGTAGGCGACTTGGCAATTCGCATCGGAATTCATAGCGGTCCTGTTACTGCTGGAGTCCTGCGCGGTGAGCGAGCAAGGTTCCAGCTCTTTGGCGATGTAAGTTAACCTCACAATGTCCTACTTTGTCTGAACAGAACTCGTCCAACCTATTTATTTGCTGCTTTGATAACAGACAATGAATACTGCGGCTAGAATGGAGAGTACAGGTGCCGCCGGAAGGATTCAAGTGTCGCAGGAGACTGCTGAGCTGCTCGTGAAAGCTGGCAAGGAGCACTGGATACACCCCCGAGAGGAACTTATCGAGGCTAAGGGAAAAGGAACATTGCAGACTTATTGGCTAAAAACTTCTATGATTGGCGATGCAGGTTCCGTTCCATCAAAATCATCTGAGGCTCCATCGGACGACGAGGTCATGACAAGTGCCACCGGTATCAGTTTTCTCAGCAAATGGGGAGAACACATTCAAACTGTCCCCGAGAAGCTTTCGGCTAAGGCTTTGCGCCTGGTTGACTGGAACGTCGACATCTTGATCCAAAATTTGCAAGAGATCGAGGCAAGGAGACTTTCAACTGGTGCCGTTGCAGATCGCAGAGATCAGATAGCTCGTCTAGAGCGTGAATATACTCAGCAGTCCTGTCTGGTCATTAAAGAGGTCCAAGAGATCATAACACTCCCAGAGTTCGCCGAAGAGTCAATCCAGTATACTGCGTCCTCCATCAAGATTGACGAACAAGTCAAGCTTCAGCTAAGGAAATTTTTGCTTAATGTTGGTTCTATGTACCACTCCAACCCGTTCCATAATTTCGAGCATGCTTCGCATGTTACTATGTCGATTGTCAAGCTCTTTTCAAGAATCGTCGCTCCTGACAAGGATAAAGTCGCAGAGGAGACTAACAAATGCTTGCATGACCACACATACGGCATCACAAGCGACCCACTGACGCAATTTGCTGTCATTTTTGCAGGATTAATCCATGATTTAGATCACCGCGGCATTCCCAATACTCAACTGACAAAGGAAAAGAGGAGCGTAGCCGAGTACTACGAGCATCAAAGTGTGGCTGAACAAGTAAGTGTGTGGTTGCGCCTGCCTCATTTGCTAACCATGAGCTTATAAGGTAATCACTAATTTTCGTGATTTTTATTTCTCGGCAAAGAATTCTGTGGACATGGCGTGGACGATGTTGATGCTGGATGATTTCAAGGAACTTCGCTATTTCATGTATAAGACAACTGCCGAACTTCAACGATTTAGGCAACTGGTTGTTAATGCCGTCCTTGCTACTGATATTATGGACAAAGAACTGAAAGTACTTCGAAACAATCGATGGGAAAAGGCATTTTCAGGCGATGTTCTAGAAGAAAGTTACAGCGACAAAACCAACCGAAAAGCTACTATTGTTGTAAGGCTTTGTTTTTGTGTATTTGCTATGAAAAAAACTATGTTCACTGCTTTTTGGGTTTCTAATATTCGTTTTCTTACTTACTATGCAATTGTAGATTGAGCATTTAATACAAGCTTCCGACGTTTCGCATACCATGCAGCATTGGGTACGTGTGTATTTTTTTCACAGGGAGGGATATTCCCAGACAGATTTCTTACTTTGCTTTCTTTCTTCCTTGCGTGCGTAGCATATTTACACAAAATGGAACACGAAACTATTTAAGGAGTTGTACAAAGCTTATCTATCGGGCCAGGCAGAGAATGATCCTTCCGAGTTCTGGTAAGCAGCATTTTTTGTTCCTTTAGGATGCAGAAGCTGGAAAAGAGGCTGAATTCTACTTCGGTCCTTCTCAACTCGTTTGAATATCTTTGGATTCTTTTTCAGGTACAAAGGGGAAATTGGATTCTTTGACTTTTACATTATTCCGCTTGCCAAAAAACTGAAGGATTGTGGGGTCTTTGGAGTATCTTCCGACGAATACCTTAATTATGCCACAAACAATCGAAATGAGTGGGTCAGAAAAGGTCCAGAGTTTGTGGAAGAAATGATCCGAAGTGTTAAAGAGGAATTTGATCAGCGCCAAAATAAGAAGAAAGAAGATCCGAAGGAGCCCATTAAAGAGAGCGTGGGTTCGTCCGACGGCCAACCAGAGAGATCGACGAAAAGTGCTGATCCCGGGACGAAGAAAGCTGACCTAGAGGCAAAGAGTGCTATCCCAGGCACAAAAATGGCCGACTCAGGCCGAGTCCAAGAGGAGACAAAGAAGTTTGAAAAGGAAGAAAGTTGCTGAGGCCTCCTGTCTACCAGATTTTCTTGCCTTTGTTACTCCATTCCGTCCAAGGCATCCACGGCTTTTGCACTTCCAATTGCTTATGTGGTGGCAGATTTTGCATTTGCCTTCCAAAGATCGTTCACGTTTCAAAAAGGTTTTGATTTGTGGCGATAGTATCTTACACAATGTCGCACATGTAGCATGACGTCTAAAATAATGGTAATTCTTGTCTCACTACCAGCGATGCCAATTTGAAGCTCAACTAAGAATTATTAAATCTATCCATACAACGTTGTATAGTTGTATCCGAGTAGTTAGGTGCTTTACAAAATGGGCGCACAGAAATCAGGTGTCGCCCAAAGGAAAGTTGACAATCCTATCGCCAACAACGAAGCACAGAGATTAAACGTGAAATGAGAGCGCGGCTACTAGTTGATGTGCCAGCTGACTCCCCAATGCTCTCCATGACACAGTTGAAACTACCATTCGTTCAATTTTTGGCTACACAAATACCGTCAGAACACTCGCTTCAATTTAACAGTATAAATATTCCCGCAATTCTGGAATCCATTATTTAGCGCAATTTACTTGGACAAAGTAGATGACAAATCAAGCGACGATTCGCCTCGCAAGCTTGTACATTTGCTGAGCCTGCACAAGAGTGACCTGCACAAGGATGACAAGAATGGGTGCTGGCATTTATTTGTTCTCGTTCATTCCCAGGTTGAATTCGCATCACAGGAAACTACTAGACTTAATAAATCTTAAATAATGAAAGGCCTTTTGGCCTCTCGTCTCGCCCACACCGAAAGCAAACCTTTGCGCTTACTGTTACGAACGGGGCGTGACTCAATGGTTCGTTTTTCACTCCTTGTGAGATGATAATATTATTGAATGTACTCCAGTATTATATAGAAAAAGGGACCCAAGTCTCCTTTCCGGGAGTATAGAGTACGTACCCCTAGTACATAAACCTACAGGCTTACCCTATACCCCTCAAAATCACAGAGGTATCCCTAGTACACATGAAGTAGACTCTTTGTGGTATTAAGAGGACCGTTGGATCCCCTAATGAGTCCCTCAAAACCACTGAAAAAGAGACCGTTGAACCTTAATTAACCTGCTAAAAAGGGACCGAGTCCCACTGTGCACTAAATTCCCAGGGGGTCCACTAGTTAAAAGCAGGCTTAAAATTGCCTTGCAATTTTAGTGCACATCCTCAGTGCATCAGGACGAGGGCTGCTGCGAATATGAATATCGTGGTGCGCAGTGTGCGTCTTGTGCAATAAATTTGCAGGGCTCCACTAGTTAAAAGCAAGCTTAAAAGAGCCCTGCAATTTTAGTGCACACCATGACGAGATGAATATGAATATTGGGCGGTGGTGTGCACTAAATTTGCAGGGGGTCCACTAGTTTAAAGCAGGCTTAAAAGAGCCCTGCAATTTTAGTGCACATCCTCAGTGCACCAGGACGAGGGCTGCTGCGAATATGAATATCGTGCGCAGTGTCTTGTGCAATAAATTTGCAGGGCTCCACTAGTTAAAAGCAAGCTTAAAAGAGCCTTGCAATTTTAGTGCACACCATGAAGACGAGATGAATATGACTATTGGGCGGTGGTGTGCACTAAATTCCCAGGGGGCTCTAGTTAAAAGCAGGCTTAAAATTGCCTTGCGATTTTAGTGCACACAACTACTACACAAGGACGAGACGAAGTTGAATATGAATATCATGCAGTGTGCACTAAATTCCCAGGGGGTCCTCTAGTTAAAAGCAGGCTTAAAATTGCCTTGCAATTTTAGTGCATACAACTACACATGGACAACGAAACGAATATGAATAGCGTGCAGTGTGCACTAAATTCACAGGGGGTCCACTAGTTAAAAGCAAGCTTAAAATAGCACTGCAATTTTAGTGCACATGACGAGACGAATATGGATAATGTGTGTGTACGAATGATGATATGCCATGATCCTGTGCACTAAATTCACATGGGATGCACTAGTTAAAAGCACTCTAAAAGATCCCTTGTGAATTTAATGCACAGGACTTGCTTGGCAGTTTTGCCTCGTTGGGATGTGCTCCCTGTAGAACTTAGTAGGGATTCTACATGGTCTCCTTTATGGTCCTTTGAAAGACCATATAATATTATCGTAGTAGTAATACTCGAGTAATACTCTATGTTACTCTACAACAGAGCCCATAAAAGCTAGAGTCTAATTACCAGGACGTTTTCTTGCTCTCGGACGATGTAACAGCATATTGCATTATTTTCTATCTTACTCACCGTAATCAAGAAGCTTAAACTCTGTGCAAGCTTATTAGTGGAAAATTAAGGCCTGCCATTTCAGTCCTTAGAACACGACAAACCAAGAAACATTCACAAATCATGCAAAAACAATGGCGCATGCTGGAGCCTTTCTCTTTTGCGCAGAAGAATATTTCGTTCACAAGCGAATACGAGACAGTCCTGACGACTTTACTGATCTTCAGCTCTGGTTGAATTCTTCATCCTGTACAGGTGCTCTGACAGAAGCCCTGACACAAAATACCTCGATCCAGCAAGTGACGCTGTTGATTCATGAATCCTTTGGTGATACTTCTACGACCACTGGTACAACAAGTGACCTTCAGCGCCAAAATATCTCGAATTTGTTTCGAGTCTTGGGAAGGTTACCCCAACTACAACAATTGTTTCTGAATACCTACCGATTTCCCTTTGTGGCGACACTGCCCATAAAAGCCTTTTCCAACCTTTTTGAAGGGGCACACCAATTGATCGCGTTCAAATTGTGGCGCACTGATTTGTACGGCTGTTGTCAGGGTGACGTGGATGCCTGGGCTCACGCGTTGGCGGGAACTTGTGTTTGCTTACAAGAATTTCGACTCATAAAATGTCGGCTAACCGAAGAACACGAAGAAGAGGCCATCCGGGACGATTCGGGGACCTTTGGTACCATGGATTCCATCCTCGTGGCATTGAGTACCTTGCCAGCGTTGCAGGAAGTGGAGTTAAGCGCCACCAAATTATCTGCTCTGGGGACACTGTCTTCAGAGTCTCTGCGACAGCTTTTAAGAGGATCTCGATCCCTACAATCATTCAGCCTGATGCATTTTGATTTATCCGAAGCGGCAGTGATCAGTATTGCCGAGTCGCTACATGTATACCATCAACAAACCGGGGCACCTTCCATTGATACAGCTACACAACAAAATCATCGACAAAGTCTTCCACAACGTCAAAGAGGATCTCTCAAGCATGTCAAATTGTCAGGGGTCGGCAGCACGGCTAGCATGTTTCGCCAGCCTATCCGAGATGCATTTCGCAGTGCCTTGGAATCCAACTATTTGTTAGAAACGCTCTTTATCTTTGATGAAGGCAATTTGCGAGACGAAATTCGATTTTACCTGAAATTGAATCGTTTGGGGCGGTATCAACTGTTGCAACAAGCACCAGTTATTACAACACAGCGGGGCGGACGATTCCAAGAGTGGATCGAAATTTTGGTTCAAGTACACGACGATCTCAATTGTCTATTTTATTTTTTGCACGAATGCCCATTGCTTCTCTCCGGTGGTTGACACTGTTACTAGAGGAAATCGTCCCAAAAAGGACCATTCCGTTTCGAAAGGTAGCGAGCACCAAGATGTGCTCGAGGTTGTATTGGTGTACTCTACGCTACAAAGAAACAGGCACAAGTAGAAGCAACAAAGAAATGTAAATTAAAAAGTCCTTTATCAGAACTAATTCTATTGATAATTATATCATGTGCAGGGTATGCACAATGGATATTTGAGTAGTAGAAAGGTGTGTATGTACACATGTAATGTGCATATTGAGCGCAGAAGCTGGGTCTGGGTTGTGCAGACATTTTGCGCTCAGCTCTTGGTGAATAGATCTCATCTGTATTTACTTGTTAGATCCAAGACTGGTGGGGAGCATTTTCGTTCTAACATCTCTGGGTCTTCTTGTTGTGTATGGGCATAAGAAGACTGATTCGACGAGAAGATGCATGTTGGAGTGTCAAAAGCATCTGTACCACCTCTACTGGATTATACAAAACAGTAGGCAGAAAAGGATAACATCCCTTCCAGTGATTCAAAGTTCATCTGACAATGTAGGTATGTGATGAAAGGAGATATGTTCAAGTGTTCCTTGTGGCATCTTCATTGTGAATTTTCTTGAAGGCTTCTTCTTCGTATGTATTTTAGTCCTGTTGTATAGACATGGGTAAACTAAATTTGTAAGAGGCTGCATCTTGCAGTATCATGGCATCGCAACACCTCTACTGGAGTTGACAAACCAGTAGGCAGAAAAAGATAGCATCCTTTTCAGTGATTCAAAGCTCAGATAATAGTTATAAGACAAAGGGATATGTTCAATGACTCTTTGTGGTATCTTCCTCATATTTTTGGTAGCAGGTATTTGTTCAGCTGTTAAGTGACATGGTTCATTATTTTTGTTCATTGTGTAGTAGTGTCTGGCGATATAAGTATATACAAGGGTTTCGCGGCATATAAGACACCCTCAAAATTGTTGTCGTAAGATAGTGTATGTGTTGTGTTCTCTAAAACAAGAATGAATTGGTAAGGGCAATAGTTGCAGTTGATCTGCCGTAGTCATAATACGGAGCCACGGCATCCAACGTTCCCATGATGAGCTCTCCTTCGTCAGCGCAACACGGCTTGCCGGACGTAATGTGTCGGGCGAACGATTCATGCCCCTTGCATTGCTGCAAGATCATCTGTGCAGAACGTGCCACATCATCAGCACGAGCCGAATCGGTTCTGTTCCCGTTCCATGGGATAGCAGATGGTCGTGATGATTCCGACTCAGATGGTACTGCAACGCGTGGCAACGTTCCCGAGACAACAGATTGACGGAAGGGTTCCACCGCTTTCATATAGGGGATCAGAGAAAGAGTATCATTCAACAAAGTAAATTCTTGCTGATCCTCGAAGGAAACGACGCTATTGTTACTCGTAGAAGCGTCTTCGTTGGTCGTGCTCTCAGAACTGACAATAGTCATGGTTGCTGTGTTCCCACGTAGAGCGCTCATCATGGTCTGGACATGTGCTGTTGTCATTTTGGCAATTCGATTCGTTGTAGGTGTGAATTGATCGGCATTCCTACTAGCCGCTTGACCACGCGAAATGCGATTCCCATCAAAGGCAGGCAGAAAAGGCAGAGTATAAAAATCGGGCTCGCTCTCGGGAAAGTAAGGTTGACGACCAACTCCTTTGACCTTGGTCCGCTTCATTTGTTCCGCAAGAAAACGCTTTTGGCGCAAAAACATTTCGTGAAAGTAACCTTTTGGGTTCAATGAGAGAGTGCGAGCCAACAAAGGGAATGAGTGTGCGAGTCGACATACCGACAATAAACTAATATTATTTCATTGCAAAAAGGCGAACGTACATCCTTTGTCAGGACCCGAGCCCAGGCGTTTAAAACCGTAGAGATTCAATTGGCGCTGAAAGCTGTGGAACTTGGACTGGCGAAAGTATCCTGGCATGATCCTATGTGTGTGAACGACAGGCAACACAATCAAGGGTTAACGACATTCAAATTTTAAGCACCAGTAATTCTCTCTCTTTCATCCAGTTACTTTGTACTCACCTGGCAGAAAATAATTTGGAATCCGCAATGATAAAGCTGCGTCCGTGCTCCTGCCACGAAATGATGTGCTCTAAACCCTCCGATCGACAATCCGAGAGCAAATCGTAGAGCTTGGTTGGGAACGAAAGTTCCTTCGGACCCTTGCGTCTTCGCGATGCACGCAAACTAGAAGGTACAATTTGGGGAACATCACAGGTTCGCAAGCTCGAAAAATCGCGATAGGGTGGAGTGCACGTTGCCGACGCGTCGTCGGTGGTAGGAGGAACTGGCGCTGTGACAGCACGAGGTGGCGGCCAGGACGTTACGCGGACTACTTCGCCATTCATCGTGGATCAAGCTAGATTTTAGTGTATGTGCAGATTAAGGACGACAGAAAAATAGTAGATTGTTGAGTAAGGTTCAGCTTAGTTTGGTTTGGTTGGTTAATGGTTAATGGTTAATGGTTGTTTGTGTTGTGCCTTATTTTAGTTTGCTGGTGTCATTCTTAAACTGGCTGAGTTGAAAAAGTCGTCCTCAAAATATGGAAGAAAAGGACTTGTATGTTCCGTGTAGATGGGCGTCTTTTCACTACGACAAGAGATATTCGGCCAATCAGATCTATTGAAAGCACAGCTGTGTCCTGCTGTCATTCATCGATGCAATCTGACGAAAGACATTCGAAAATGATGCCAAGTTTCATTTCAGCGCTTAAAAATCTTTGTTTGCACTGCAAGTCAATAAAAAGTGGTATACATTATAAGACGATCTGTCAATCACTGGAGGCAAGTGTAAGAATGACGACAGGAAAGGAACCTTCAGAAAACTGGCTGGTCAACTACTAGAATACTACAGTACTAGTAGTCTAGTAGTACTAGTACCGTAGTCCGCCCGAGCAGTAGCTAGTGGTACCGTACTACTAGTAGAAGAAGGACTGGTAGTATTTCTACTAGTAGAACAGATCCAAGGTTGTCAGCTTTTTCGTGACAGGCCAATCTCAATTTAACAGCAAGGCTTACTACCTATCAGGTACCAGGTACGCTATGGAGCAAGCGGCATGCAGTAAACGACGAGCATCATAGTACGGTACACCGAGTAGTCTGCCTTGCCAGGTAGTAGTCTACCTGGTACTTCCGACTATTTTTGTTGCTCATCGCAATCGTCCTTGATGGTGGTGTCTTAATGGCAGAATACCTTGGTGATCTTCAACGTCGCGGATTTTGAGGTTTGGCATCCATCATAGCTGCATGTAATTACTACTAGTCTAGTACTAATACAGGTAGGCAGTAACTCTTAACATCAAAATAGCTGGTGCTTGGAGCTCATCTACTGCATTAGCAAAAGTAGAGTACTCGTACCTGGTCAGATGTGCAGGTACATCGGTTCTCACTGAAAACATGAGCTGAAAATATGATTGTGTCACGGATGGCTTCAGTCCCAAACAATCCGAACGTGATATTTTGATGTGAGTCGCCACAAAAATAGCACAACTCCCAAATAAAAATGAGAAATGTAGGGGAAGTCAACAGGTGTCACGCACTGTGAAGACTGCTTAGAGAAGTCAAGTACGTACTCGAATCTCTAAAACTTCGACGACTTTTATCTTGAAGAAGAATTTTACATGCTGAAGCCAGCTTCAGATCTTTTTTTCCGAGAATGGTGTCAACCCAGAAATGACAATCTTTCTATGAAAATTAACCTCAGCAAACGAATGAACGACAGATGTAACTAACATGCTAACCAGGGTTTTATTTGTACTTCGACACCTTAATAACAGCGGAAGAGACTAGGGAGGCCATCTTTGTAGCTGTTGGTGACTCAGTGACTCATAGACCCAAAAATAATGTGCGAGAAATTCGCCATCAAGATGGAATGGACGCCAAAACGATACGACCCGCTTAAAAGAACTAAAGTGCTATTGAATGCATGCATTGCGATGCAAAGTAGCAGTTAATCATTGTTTTTTAGTAGATATTAGTACTTAAATTGCTAAGCCTAGATTTACAGCGGAATATGTAAAATGTAAAGTATACAAGAGCAAAAAGATAACAGATGGAAAGATAAGCCTCGTATTCATTGAGTCTAATTAGATGCAATACGACCATTTTCCCCGATTGGTGAAGGCTAAAGCATCTGCCTCTGGGGACATTGTACGTGTCACAGATGTTCCAATTGCTGGATTGAGTCTCTGTGCATTCAAGGCTGCTTTATTAGCAGCTCCAGATGTGAACGTCGAATTGTTCGACTTGGAGACTGTCACAAGTGTTTGCCGGGCACCTTGACGCATGGAGCTGGTCAAAAACTTAACACTCGATTGGTTGGCTCCCATTACTGATAGTTGTTTCTTAATTATACTTGGTTTGGAGTTTGGATCGAAAATGAACAAATGATGTAATCGATAATGTTGTGTTGCTTCTTTGGGCTTTTCCAGATTAACATTGTGAGTGAATGATTCTGATTTCTGATGATTATTCTGGCTGCCACTTTTTCTGTAATATTAAGATTAAAGTATTGTGTAGTTTTTGCTGCGATCGCATTATTTTTACTCATTCTGGTTTCTGTGCTTCTTTTTGGGTTTTACCAGGGTGAAAAGGTACTCGCAGCTTGACGTCGATTCGAATTTGGCAAAAGAAGCAAAAACCTGGTCCCATAATAACCAACCTTGTCCGATTATCAGTTGCACAGTGCCTGAGATGTGTCAACTCGTTGGTAGTAAACCGGATACTTATTTCCTGCACTTCGACTACTACGTACTCGTACTAGCTAGCACTACACATTCAATGACATCATGATGTGTTGAAACTACTAGGACCCCCCTGATGCACGAATGGATTGAGTTCTCATTATTTACTCTACCAATCATTAGCTCGGATTACCAGCGGTATTCTGTGGAAAGAAGTGTGATAGATGCAGTCGAAAAAAGAAACCTGCAGCAAGTAATTAATTGACGTCTGTAGACATCGTCGATAAGAACCGGGGGAGGACTTGCTATCTTATTATGACTATTTACCGTCAGGCAGGCTAGGCCGGACTGGACCGTTCATCTACTAGTACTGTAAAAAGATCGCGGAAAGAAGTGCTTTGTAGGCGCTTGGAAGAGAAGGAAAGGTATTCAAGTATCACAGCAACAATCCCTGGTGGTTTTATCTTCTGGCTAGTAGCTGGTGCAGACCAGTAAACGGCGATGTTTTGTTTGAATTCTAGAAAACGGGTGCACAACAGTAAACGATAATCTTCTACAATAAAACTACAATAAGACAGCCATGAATTATTGTCTTGCTGGTGGAACATAACTGCTTCTCCGGAGTACGTTATAGCTAATAGGTACAGAACCAGGTAGTAGCTAGCTACTAGCTAGTAGTTGTAGCGACTACTGTAGAATCAATTCTCCGGTCGCTTAATAGCCACACAAGAAACCATTCCCATAGTCTACTCGTAATTTTTGTTGAATTGGTGATCAAGGAAAACTCTGCGTCTTTTGAATGGAAAACTAAATCCTAACTCTACTGCAGTTTACAGCAACCACGAAAAAGTAATAATATCACCTTCCATCCAATTCAAAAGTGTAGAGTAGACTACTCTCATCAATGGCATTATTTTCACACAACTCCAGAAATCCTTGAATATGCAAGCAAAAGGAAACTCTTTGCAATAGGCCGACTATCTATTGAATCCTTTATCTTTTTACCCGACAATAGACATGGGAAAGAACAGAAACAAGAGCAAAGTCAAGGTGAAGAAGCAGGATCTTTCTGAGGCGGATGCAGCTGCCGGAATGATGGTCAGAAAGCCAGCCAAGGAGGTTAAACAAGACAGCTCCACTGGTACGCAGAAGGACAAGGTCGATACATCGCGAGATAATAGCAGCAAACGTGATCGAGACTTTGAAAACCCAAGCACAGCAGATGTTCTTGCAGAATCGTCCCCGGTCAAGTTATCTCGGAAACAAAAACGTCAAAAGCTCAACGAAAAGAACAAGTGGCCCCAACATCCTAAAATAGCCAATCCAGAACAACGTGCCAAGGCCTATCTGCGCGTGGCCGGTATTGAACCCTTAGAGGATGACAGTGCCACGGAATTCAAGTCTAGTGTCTCGAAATCGAGCCAGCAGCAGCTTGGCGACGATGATGAGTGGCGTCGATTCGGGCGTTTTTTGGGAGGAACCGATGCCCGCACCCGTCATCGCGCCGTCAAGAAATTGGGGCAGTACCTCAAAATTAAGTCAGGCTTTGGATTAAGCACAGAAGAGGAATTGGATGCCGTTTCAGGACTGTCTGAAATGGATTGGATGAAACTATGGAAAGGCCTCTGGTATACATTGTACATGGCCGACAAGGTCCCCGTTCAGGATGAACTTGCCAAACATTTGAGCAAGTTGATCTGGTGTGTAGCTGGAACGCTCGAAGAGGACGAGTTTGCTGGTAATGCTGTCATAGCGATGGATGCGGAGGAAGAGCAGAAAGAGACGGACGAAGATGGCGTTGATGATGATGACGTCAAGATTTTCGACAGTAGATTTGTAGAAATGGAGGCAGAAGACGACGCATCTGATAGTGGCAGTGATTTGAAGGAAGATGACGATGAAGATTCGAGCCATGAGAGCGATGAAGAAAAACATGCTCGGGAGGAGGAGAACAGTGAAGAAGACCAAGTCAGCCATGAAGAGGGAGAAGAGGGCGACGACATGGAAGTTAAGCACATTCGTGGTGCACCCCTGGCCATGCTGATGATTCGGACCTTTTTTCGTACACTTGTTCGTGAATGGGGCAATATGGACAAGTACAGGATTGATAAATTCTATACGCTTGTGCGGTACATGCTCCGCGAAGTCTACCGTTACATGGCCACTCGTCAATGGAACCTTGGGATCATTCGATTATTGAATGATGCTATTATTGAGGAAGCGCTTATTAAGCCTCCGAATGGCGTTCGATACCATTTGATTGATGTTGCGTTGGATGAGTTGCTGCATATCGTCTCGACAATCAATGCGAGCGACACTTTGCCGATGACAGAGGCCATATTTTTGGAAGTCATGGAACCATTCTTTGTTATGACTCAGCACGGCTTCGGCGACAAGAATGTACAAGCTCGTGTCGTGGAATCTGTTTTGGAAAAGTTTTTAATGCAGTGCAGTGTCGTCTCTCCCTCTGGTGATAAAGGTGAAGAAGATAAAAACGATTCGGCCAGCCAGAAACATCAGGTATTCGATCAAGTTCAAGTTGCTACGGTATCGCGATTCATCTTTGAGCTTGGAGGAAGTGATAGTACCCTTGATATTCACCGAAAAAGTCTTTACGACATGCACAAAATGTATGAACGGCAAATCAAAAAAGCTGGTACTGACCTGGATATTGACTATCAAGAAGAGGAAGGTGACGACGATGCCGAACTTCATGAAGATCTGGAAGTTAAAGAACTAGACGAAAACACGGAGGCTAAGGGAATTGCCCGCCAAGAAGAAGCGATTTCTGATGTCGGCGAAAAGGACGAGGAGGAACCGCTACCGCTTTCGCCGAAAAATAAAAAGCTTAAGAAAAAGGTACAAAGGGAGTCGATGGACGTAACGCAGCATGGACGAGACAGTGGCAAGAAGGCGAAAAAGAAGAAAAACAGCAAGAACAACGAAAGCCATGATACGGAAGATGTCGTTACGATTTCTGTCTCAGATCAAAGGAAGGCCAAGAAGGCCATGAAGGAGCAACAAGTGGTGGAAGTCGAAGGTGACGAGAAGGATACGACATTTAGTAAAAAGTCGAAGAAGAAAAAGCAGAAGAGCAAGGAAGGCAACGAGGACTCGCACTCTCGACGAGTAAGCTTTGGTACCAAGAATCGAGCACGATCCTACAAGGCATCCATGCAAGGTCTGCGAAAGTTGGACCCCAAGGAAACTATCAAGAAAACACCGGAGAAGGGTATTTTGTACAAGAAAGGAGAGAAGTCACCTACCAACAAGCATGCAAAGCAACGAAAACGTGCTGTTGATTATTTTTAAGAATTAAGTATTTATTTGCTAATCGCCAGTAGCGGTGTGACTACTATAGCCGCATTGTCTATTAGGTACGAATGAACTTCCACGTACTATTACGAGTTGCTTGAAAAGATGGGACCGCTGTCGGAGTGTACAAGACAATCTGCAGTTTCAGATGTGCTGACTGAAATATTCGCGTCGTGGGTGTAACTTTGCCAAGATTGTGAAAGTAATACTTTTACTTAACCGGCAAAGGCGGAAAAAAGAATAATTTTCGATTGTTTTTAATTCGTCTCGTCTCACCACAATTCGAATAAACAAAACATTGAATATCCATACTTAACCAGCAAAAGAACTCAAACCCTATCATAATAAGAAGACTTTTCCATTAAAAAAAGTATAAGTAAGTAAGTAACTCATGATTTACTACGTTACTAAACTAGATAATATTATTATGACGATGTGCTTGCCGTACCAAGAACTTTGTCAACAACAACCACATTACCCAATATTAGATTCCAATACTTCTTTTCCACGAACTAAATGCGAAAAGTACGCCACACCTATAACCCCCACAGACAATGACATTCTGATGGGAAGAGGCGGTAAAAACAACGCCCACATTGGAAACGAAAAGTTGCGACAACTTGCCCGTCAGCGAGCCAGCAGCTACCTGAGTGCGAACAAGCAAGAGAAAGCCATGATTGTTTCTAATTTGGTGCAAGAAATTCACTCGATGCCTTCAGCTGGGCGTTTTTTGAGACGCCATCCTGTGAGCATGGAGTGGCAGTTTGTGGGGGAGCAAGATGCCCGTGAAAAGTGCTTTCAGTGTCTCCGCGACGCTGTTTCGGTTCTAAAGAAAATGCAGCAGACATCCGGGCAACGGCAAACGGAACCCCCAGCAGATACAACAGAAACAAAGGCACACCGCACAAAGCGTTCTCACGAGACCATAGTTTGCGCTCCAGAAACAATCTCCTTACTTCGTCAAATTTCGGACCACTCATTGAGCAATGCCACTGCGACTACTACATTAGTTGCAAAGAAGAGACGTCGGAACAGTCTTGTTTCGAACAGCGCCTGCAGCGAGATCACTGGGACCTTCTTCGATGTTTCCACCGAACCAAAAAAGGCCAATATCTTTGATCTCCCGGGGTTTGATGTATGGGAGTCTTCCTCCGGCCATGACGCATATCTACATAATCTGTTGCTTTAGAAAAGATGAGCATTCTTTAAAGTTAGTACCAATTGTTCAACTAAAAAAAAAAAAAATAGAATGTCTAATTAACGGGGATCACAACACTGGCCCCCCACCAGCGGGGTGCCATGGTTACTGGAGGGCAACCAAGGGCACCCGCAATGGAGCGTCAATGTTGATCACAACCGGACCACCTCCCTGATTTCCAAGGAGAGGATCAGCTAGTATATCTATTGGGTGTCACGCACCCAGTTCTCCATCCAATCCAATGTGTTAGGCAAAACC
>Ga0100391_1000138_pt1 | contig 89075 bp, 80 predicted proteins | sample CryGeymeta201515_FD_81541 | JGI IMG/M metagenome (GOLD analysis project Ga0100391, IMG submission 81541) | Groundwater microbial communities from Crystal Geyser aquifers in Utah, USA - Crystal Geyser metaG 2015-15 | ecosystem: Environmental > Aquatic > Deep subsurface > Groundwater | place: USA...
ATTTTGAGGCATAAGTCATTTTTTATTTTCAATTGCAGAAAGACTGCAATTCGGTTAGTCATCTTTGCCCAAAATTAATAAACTTATCACCATGACAAACAAAAATCAAACCTTCATTATCCTTGATCGCTCCGGCTCCATGCAAAGCATCCGGCACGACACCATCAACGGCTTCAATCAATTCCTTAAAGATCAGCAAAAAAACAATCCTGATTGTCAACTATCACTCGTCCAGTTCGACCACGAAATCGACGACATCTACATCGAAGCACCAATCAAAGAAGTCAGTCCGCTCAATCCAAAAACCTATGTGCCCCGTGGCACAACATCCCTGCTCGATGCCATTGGTTTCACCCTCGACAAAGCCAGCATAATCACAGTCCCCAAAACACAAAATGCAAAAGTCATCGTAGTGATCATTACTGACGGTCAGGAAAACAGCAGCACAACCTTCAACAAAGACCAGGTATTCGACAAGATCAAACTACTAAAAGAAAAACACAACTGGCAATTCATCTTCCTGGGCGCCAATCAGGACGCCATCCAGGAAGCACAGCATCTGGGTATATCAAGAGAACAAGCCATGACCTTTGCATCCGACAAAGACGGCACACTGAATATGTTTATCGACCTGAGCCACAACATCAACTTCTGCATAAGAGATGATAAATTCTTTGAGTTTACCAAAGAGCAACGGGCAAAACAATCCAGAAAAAACAAAGAATCCTAAACCACGCTCGGCGTAGCTCGGTGTAGATTCTGTGACTACGTCGTTCCCTCGCTCGGCGCAGTCTGTGATCACGTCGAACTATGCTGCCACGCGAATTGGCCTCTGCGATGCAACCCCAAACCCCTGACTTTAACTTCCGACCTTAGACTTTCAGACCTTTGACATTCAGCCCTTGGTCATCGCGATGCCCTGCGATGCCCTGAGCATTCTAAGATAAACGCACGTAATTATTCCAAAGTCGTCCATGTTATGCAATTTAATGCTCCTCCATGTCGTGCAATTTCACTCATATCAACTTTTTCAATCCTGTCAGTGTATTTTGGAAAGTGATTTGAAATTTCCTCTAGCGCTTTATCATCTTCTTCTGTTCGGTTTAAAGCAGGAACTAAAATTAAATCCTTAGTTTGTAAAAAGTTAATATAGGCAATATTATCTTCCACTTCTTTATGAGAAATCCGTAACCAATCCCTGTCTATTTTCGCATTATCAAGTGCTTCTAAAATCCACTTTTTTAACTCTTTATCCGCTTTCTCATAAAATCCGCTAATCAGAACTTTTTCGTTACTTACAAAACGTAACATTCCGTCAGCATGTCCATATACACATCCTTCATCCCAGGGAATTAATACAACTTTATCAACTTCGAATAAATCATGGAGTTTTTTAATCAACTGTTTTTCTGAGTAGTTCCTTTCGTTTTCCCAAACAACTTTATCTGTTAGAATGATTGCGTTTTCAGATTTCACAACATTTCCGCCATCAATTATAAGGTCAGTTTTAATAGTTCTCAATCCAATTGTATCACAAACAATGTCAGAGTATGTTTTTGTATCGCGACAACCTTTCAAATTACCTTGCAAATAATCTGGGTCATACCTATATTCAATGAAAATGTCTTTAGAAATCTGAATGGGCATGTAATCCCTTGCCCAGATATCTTTTGTTTCGGGCAAAGTATCGAAGCCAATGCTGTGCTTTGCAAAAATTGTAGTAATTTCAGAATATTGTTGTTCAAACCTTCGCTTGAGAAGTTCAGAAAAATATACAAAATTGGTTTCTTGATCGGTTATCATTCACTCAATCGTTTTTTCCAGATTTTTCCTATTTCTTTTCCAATGATTTTAAATTCCTCTGCCGAAAAAGTGTCGGTTTTCGCATTATTACACCAGTAACACGAAAACACAAGATTTTTAAAATTGTCATATGGGTCGTTGGGTAATAATCTTTCTATTTCAAGTTTTTTTCCGCGATTTCGTTTTGTTTCTATTTTCTTTCTTCGGAATAGCTCAGTTATTTGTTTTTGCGTTATTCCACAGTAAAAACATTTCTTTTCTGTTGTTTCATACCAGGTTTTAAACTCCCAAAAACTTTCAGTCTTTTCAGTGTTTTTAAATTTTGATTTCCAGATTTTTCTCAAGCCTGAAAGATATTCTCTTTGCTCTTTTAAATCGCCCCACATTTTTGAAACTTCACTTTTTTGAATCCCAAGAATCTCCTTGATTTCATCGAATTTCACTTGTTCAATTACTGCAAGTTTCAAGTATTTAAGTTCTAAATCTGTCATTTGTCGTCTTTTTAAAAATGTGTAAACACAAGATAACTCGCGGTTTACAAATTATTAAAGTCAGCACACAAATCTTTAATTAATTTCTTAGTTTTTGATTTTGTTTTTAATGACTTCCAAAAACCAGGATAATCATCCATCCAAACAAAGCCATGACATTCCAAAATAGAAGCAATTTTATCGGGATATTTTTCTTTTTTGTTTTCTGTAGTTTTACAAAACTTTACTTCATATGGATGTAATAGAAAATCAGGATCAGTAACATCATAGTATATTTCAATAATAAACTTTTTCTTTTTAAAATTCCACCCATCAATTTTAACACATGAGTATTCTTCACTACTCCTAACTTCATGATGTATAGATTGTGTAAATGGCTGATAAATTTTGCTGTTTGATAATTCATTGAGATAAAAATCCCATGAATACATTTCCCGATGATAGTGATTTTGTTGTGAATGTTTGAAAATTAAAATCCTGTCTTCATCTACAAACCGGATGAATCCTTGTTCGCAATATCGATAAAATTCAGGATTCACGACAAAATATTGCCGCCAATCATCAAGATGTAATTTGCAAATGTCAGAAAGTGATTTCGTTAGCCTTGAGCAATTAAATAATTTGTCATCAAATACATCTTTGATGAAGTTTCTGCGTTCTTTCCATTCACTGTTTTCAGACTCTTTGGTTCCTGCTGGCGGCAACCGGAGCAGTCTTTTCCAGCTAAAGTCCCTCATCTTTTTTGTAGTGCTCAATAAATTATAACGATATGCTGAAGAAGGGATCAAATAATCCCCCTTTGAAAGCACTGCTCTTTCCCACAAATAATCAATATCTGAAGAGCTTTTAAGGATTGCCATAAAAACGGCTCCTGCAGCATTGGCATAATTCATAAATCGTTTCAAGTATTCCGAATCATCATAAGAATTCCAATCACAATTACCATGCTTTTCAAAGTAATCCAGAATACCAGCAAACTCAAAAATAAAAAGAATCTGTCCTTTAAAATAGGGGTGCTTTTCAATTTTAACGATTTCTATTTCCCAATCCTGAGATTTTATGAAAAGACATGCCTTTATTCTTTCTTCTTGTACCTGCCTGCTAAGGAAAAAATCAATCGGGTTTTTCTTTTCCCTTAAATATTCCAAAATGTTATTGCTAAATGGAATCATTTTCTCGATCGATTTGATTGCCCTGGAAACTTCATCAGCACCATCAATCGCCGTGTTTTCCGAAAGGTTGTGTATTACCCTCATCCACTGGTCAATTCCGTCAACTTTTCTTTTATGATAGATTAGGAATTTAATGTATGCATGAAATTGTACCCGTTGGGGCAGCGTTAAATCGTGTATTAAGACAGATTTAAAACACTGCTCTTCATCAAAATAATATGGGTCTTTCAGGTGAATTTGTATTTTTTTATCTCCATTGCTTAGTGCATCAAGCGCATCGATTAGATAGGTTATTGAGTTCTTCGTTAAAATCCCAAAGCGTTTGTAAATGTGATAGGTTAGATTATCTGTATATTCCTTTAATTTACGAGCTACAAATGTGCCTATCAGATATTCCTGTTGTATATCCTTTTCGGTTTTACTTGTTAGTGCATACTCGTTTGCCATTATTATACGCACGAAATTCATCAGTTCATCATCAAAAGAGTTGTCTTTACCATTTACATTTCGGTATTTCCAAAACAGATTTGCCCAAATAGTATCAATTTTATGTGCAAAGTATTCTTTGGGGTATAGCATCCGTTCTCCTGCTTCAAGAGAAAGTTTACGTTGATCAGCTTTGTTCCATTTTAGTTTTCCGATATGCGGTTCAAATTTTGCCTTGAAATTTTCAAATGTAGTAAGGGGTTTCCCCCTGGCATTCATTTTAATATAAAGATCATCAGTGAGTTTAAACTCTTTGAGATTCAAAAAAAGAAAAGTAATGATAGGATTTTTATCATCAATCAAACGATCAAAAAACTCTGGTCTATTTTTGAATTTTCCATGAACGGCATCAAGCATAGTAAGCATGGACTGGATGGTAGGGTCATTTTCCCAAGAAAGGTAATACCATCCGCTATCCTGAATTGTTTTGGAAAGGCTGTTTTCCTTATCTTTATCAGAAGGTAACAAATTTTCAAAATCAATAGTTTTCGCGATTAATTCATCACAAAATTCTCTGGAACTTGTGCGGGTTTCATAAGTAAATTTTGATTTTATTATCTCTCCATCATTTGTTGCCACGAACTCACGCAAAGTCGCAATGTTGTTAGAGATTCCGGCTAAATACCAGTGCAACAAAAATAAGGTGGTCAATCGCTGCTGACCATCGAGAGGAATAAAACATTTTTTGCCATCTGTTTCCTTGATACTTCCATAAACAAAGTCCAAATCTTGATTGGGCTTGTTTACATCAAGGAAATTGTAAATTGCATCCAAAAACAGCTCCCTTACTTCAGCAGAAGAACTTCTGCCCTGAGCATAATCTCGCTGGATAATGGGAATCTCAATTTTAAACTTTTTCTCCGTAAAGAGTTTTGAGAAACTTAAGCGTTCTCCTGATTGTATTTTTATTTCTTTATTCATCTTTCTTAATTGTTTGTTCAGGCAAATACTCTTTTAATACCTGTTTAATGGCACTCGCATAATCATTAGCATCGCTCTGATTCCAATACATGACTTCACCAAGCTTTCTTGAATATGACTTCAAAAATACATTCCTGGTGCATATAGGAACAAAAATACCATTCATATCATTGCCAATAATCGTTTTTCGTTTGACGGGAAACAAGGCATTGCCATAACTGCGGTTTGTTTTTGAATCAAGTAATGCAAGATTACCGATACTATCTTTATCCTCGAAATCAGTATCTTCTTTGAAATATCTGGAAACCTTTAAATACAATTCTTTAAATTGTTCTTCATCAAGTTCAGCGCCAGTAAGCGTTTTCAGCAACTCTTCACCAATTGATTTTTCTTCTTCTTCCAGTTCATCAATTGCTTTCTGTTGAATTTCAATTTCATCTTCAGTTGAGTAAGCCCTTTCTCCCGTGAAATATTCTAGTACATCCACAAGCCAGTCCAAACGTTTGCTTCCGGCAATCTGCTTATCTGTTTGCGAACGTATGTGTTCAATGTCCCAATCTTCGTATTTATAGCGGAAAAAAGGGAACCGAATATCAGCGTTCTCAGTTGATAATATTGTTTCTATATTGAAAAGCAGTAAAATCCTCTTTATCTCTTTTCTACCATAGCTTAAATCATCTATCTGGTAGTTAACTTGTTTGCAGATTTCTTCTCTTAACCAGTTTTTAAAAGATGTTTTGGTTTTCTCCTGCGACTCTTTTTTTATTTTGTTAATGTCATAACCGCAATCTATTAAAAAACCAACGAAATGGTACAATTTTTTATCATTATACCATTCCTCAAAACTTAGGAAGTATTTCTTGATTGACAACCACATTCTGTCAATATCTGGCGGCGTATTTTTATCTTTAATACTGGCTATATACTCTTTTTGAAATTCGTAGAATGTGAAATAAACTTCATCATCTTTCGATTTTCCTTTCATAAGGTCAAAAATGTATTCAATCCGATTATCGTATTTTAGTGGGTTATCAGGATTGTAGATAAAATACCAAAAAGCATTGTTTTGCAGGGTTTTTTCTATATTGTCCCATTCAGCGGCAATCTGTAGTTGTTTCAAGGTTGCTCTATCCTCTTGGAAATTTCCTTTTTGCAGAAAAAGTGCTTTTACCAATTCGGCATTTGTCAGTGGGATTTTTCCGATGTTCAAACGTGTAAAAATATCAATGGCAAAGTTGTCTGAAGTGTTTTCATCACTCACATCATACCAGATTACCTTTACATTTTTACCTGATTCATCATCGTTTAAAAGTGTTGTAAGGAAATTTATTTTTGATGTACCGCCCTTTTCATCGAACCATTTGGCAACGATTTTGTGAGCTCCGCAAATATGAAAGTAATCGATATTGTCCTCACATTTTTCAAAATTGATTTTTTTTAAAAATGTCTCGCTGTCGGGTCTTGTTTGGTATCTAATGTTAAAATTATTCTTTCCTAAAATCTCTAATAATTGTTTTAAGTATTCCAGGATTATATAAATAGTTGTCAACCTTTGCTGTCCGTCCATTACTTCCCACTCATCGTTCATTTTTGAGACAACAATTGGCTGAAGACAATAAAAGGCTTCTTTGCTTTCATTTTCGCTGTTTAGTCTGAAGTTCCAAATATCGTCCAGTAAATTTTTAACTTGCCTTTCTGTCCATCGGTAACCTCGCTGATAAGATGGAATAAAAAAACGCTCCGTCATAAGCTCTGTTACCGGTTTTAAAATCAATTTGCTTTTTTCATTATTCATTCTGTTTTATTTTTATTGCTTTTATGATAATAAGTTAGAATTTTAGTTAAGCCATTAACTTGTTAATGTGTTCTTATTTATCGAATATTTCATACATTATGTTGTGGATTTATTCATGTGTAACATTATAATTTTCAATTTATTACAAATTTTGTCAAATATATAACACTAGCTTTTCTTGCAATTAAATGCTTGAGTTACTTAAATTTTTTTAGATCACTTAAACTGTCTATCACGACTCAACAGAACGTCGAATCATCGAGGAAGAAAGTAATAGGTTTTAGGTCGATTACGCCGCTAATTTAATCATTCCCACATTACCAACCAAACAGTTTTACGAAAATATCCACACCCAAAACAAACATAAACTCCTTAAACTCCTAAATACTTGCGCTTTAATTCTAAAATTTCCCAAGCATTCGCATTCAGACTTCTAGACCTTCGACCTTCCGACCTTTGACCTTCGACATTTAGACCTTTGACCTTCGACAATTCTTTATGCTTCATTCTTCACTTTTCATTCATAATTTAGGCCTTCCCCATCTTTTTAAACCAATCAGCACTTTAACCATCAAAAATCGGATCGAACCCCTTTTTTTCCTAACTTTGTCTACCAAACAATTAACCATGAATCCCAAATCATCAAGTGATACTTCTCATAAAATGACACCTGAAGCCTATCAGGAGTTCATGAACAGCATCTTGTCCAGATTCACCGATGAACAATTGGACATCCTGACCACTGCAACAGAAAAAGCACTTAAACAACAAGAAGAATTTGAACGCAAGATCACCAGGAAATTTGAAAGTGCCACCTGGCGACAAATCGACCTGCTCGAACGCATCAAAACAAAAAGTATCATCTACAGAGCTGAAAGACGTATTTTATCCCATTACATCAAGACTTACTTTATCAATCCTCTCAACGACATGAAACCTGACCTTGGCAACGAACAGGCCAACATCAAAAACCTCGGAGCAAGAATCCAGTTCTACCAAGACATCATCAACCTCCTCAATCAAAAATACACAAGCCTGAAACACTAAAAAGCGAACACCAAACATTAAACACTAAACAACAAACACTAAACATTAAACACTAAACAACAAACACTAAACAGCGAACACCAAACATTAAACACTAAACAACAAACACTAAACATTAAACAATAAACCCAAAACACTATGAACCAAAACAACATGATTCAGAACCTGCAAGCCAACCTAAAAATCATCGCTTTTGACAACAGCAGTAACATCCCATACAAATTCTACCTTTCCCGAAAATCCGATGAATATAGAGATATAACTAAAGCAATTCTGATTGACTTCAATAGAAATATTGTTTACCCACCGCAATTCCTGGGGAGCTATTCGGCACGCTGGTGCCCTGTAATCCATATCAGCGAACTTAAGTTTAATGAAGCCGATCTGTGGAAAAAAATCTTCGAAATGGAAGAACGTGAGCTCATGCTGCTGGATTGGTACAGCACCAATGAGTGGGATAATGAACAAAACCTTCCTGATTTTAAGGGTTTATACCTCAGTGATTTCATGGCTTACATTGGTCACATACCATACCGCCAACAAGCCTTCAATGTCAAGCGAATGCATTGGAAAGGTCTTGCTTCGCCCGACTTGCTGAGCCAAATTTTTGAATCCCTTGATGAAAATGCTGCAGCCACAATTTCCAGAAATGATTTATTCAATGATCAATCATCACTGGAAACCTTTATCCTTAAAGTGCTGATGTGGGGCTATCCTACTAAGGGCAGGGGAAACAACATCCGGGATTTTCTCACTAAGGAAGACCATTTTAAAACCTTTATTCAAAAGTTTTCAGGAATCAACCAAATGAGACATATAAGCGATAACAATTTGCAGCCAATATTGAATACCAGGGGTATTAAACTATCCACACTTTCTAAATTCTTGTATTTCAAAAAGATCAATCTAAATGGCTATCCATCCATGATGCTGGATCAGAGAGTAATCACAGCACTCAACTCCGGTCGTTTTCGCGATAAGGTTTTACAGCAATTCAAAAATATCAGCTACAATAACGCTATCAAGTATTACTCCCTTTACAACCAAACGCTTTTTGAATTAGCAAAAAAACACAATGTAAAACCTGACCAAATAGAACTTTTCTTATTCATCCATGGCCTAAACCTTAAAGCATAGCATACACCAGAAAATGCCGAGCTCTGCATAGTCTGCGATCACTGCATACACCGGCCAATATGTGCCAGCTAAACCGGAGTATTTGTGCCAGTGTAAACGCGCATAAATTCTAGACCAAAATTAAACATTAATTTGATTGTTAATTGTCACCTTAATTTGTTTACGATTTTCATTTTCTTAGAGTAGTTTATTTTTTCTCAGCGAGTCGCCTTTGAGTAGTAAACGATGAGAGGAGTTCACCAGCCGATCCAGTATTGCATCAGCTACAGTTCCTTCACCAATAATTTCATGCCAGACAGATACCGGCAATTGGGAACTGATAATCAATGATGAACGATCATACTTGCTTTCAATGATATCCATCAGTATTTGACGGGACTGGTTGTCAAAGCCTGAGAGGCCAAAATCATCCAGGATGATCAGTTCAGTTTTTTCAATTTGTTGAAGTGTTTTGGTATAGGTGCCTTCCAGCCGTGCCAGTTTTAGGTTATCAAGTACTCTTGAAGTGTTAAAATAGCGTGTTTTAATAAGCATCATACAGGCTTGATGACCAAGCGCTTGTGCAAGGTAGCTTTTGCCTGTTCCGGTAGCTTTTGTTTGGTGTTTCGCTTTAATCCCAAAAATGATATCGCTTTTCTTATTTCCTTCATCACTGGATTAATTGGACCTGGGTTAATCTGCACCAAATCAATATCTTCAGAATACCGTGCCTGAGGATTTATAAAAATCTTATGCAAGGCAGTTCCTCCCCTAAAAGCCAGATTTTCCCTAATCAAATCATTTGAAAACAACGCGATCAATGCCCTTTCAATCACAAGATCCTGCTCAATCTGGGCGTTTGTTTTCCAGGGTGCAAACTGCTGCCACGCTAATATGTGTGCTTTTGGTATCATATATCTGTTTCTATCTGAGTGTTTATTCTCACTTTCCATTTCGAATCTACCAGCCCCTCTTTCTTACCAGATGATTTTAACAAAACAGCTTGATATTTCTTTTTCAACAGTCTGTTCTCAAAAACCAACGCCAGTTTATGATTAAACAACACGTTTTCTGTAAGGTAACCGGCTCTTTGAAGTGTGCTTACAGGAAAATCATTTAACAGAACCTCTTTCATTGGGTTTAGTCTGATTTCCCCGGATAACTCCTCAAGAATGGTACTGATCCTATTAAATCCTCCCATGGATTGCTCAAAATAGATCAGGTCCAAAAAAGTCAATTCTGGTCCGGAGATGCGGAAATATCCGGTTTCTGTTTTTCTGTTTTCAATGCCATAAACAGGTAACTTGCTTTTAGCATTGAAGTAGATACGCATATTGTTACTTTGAACCATTCTTGGCTTGGGTGATTCTGAAATCACGAAAAACTCTTGTGGTTGCTGGTGAGCCGCTCCCAAAAACATGGCTGCGCTATACATGCCTACATAATATTGCTTGTTCAGGTGCTTCATCAGTTCGTCTATGTAAAACTCAATAGGTAAAGCACCCATTTTGCGGTACTCATCAGGGAGTATGGTATAAAATTCCCTGCGTATATTCACTATTTCACCTTTATCCCGAAGTCTGTCTATATCCTTTCTCAGATTCTTCAATGATTTAGGTACATGATTAACAAGCTCATCTATAGTAAATGCATATCTTCCATTACTGCGCAGAACCCTCAAATAATCAATTGTATGTTTAATTGTATCAGTCATATCACACCCTTTATAAATAGCTTGCAATATACCCCTTTTTTCGGGGTTTACTGCAAGTATTTCATTTTTTTGAACACTCCCCCGCAAAGTCCCCACCTCGACAAGCAAGGCCGTTTGCTCAGCATCGGCTTCATCCATTTCGACAACCGCCCATTCCCTGCCCGCTGGAACTATCAATAAAACACTGCTCGGCCTAGTCTGCGACTACGTCGCTCATGTCAACAACTCTTAAACCCTTAAACTCATCAACCCGTGAACCCGTAAACCCATAAACCCACAAACAATGAACAAACTCGCTCACCTCGTCCATCTCGCCCTCCGCCGCTGGACATCCAAAAGCCCTAAAGCCTACCGCCTCATCACCGATGTCTCACTTGGCATCGGCATCGCAGCAACAGCCTTGCCTTTGTTACCACTCACCATTCCCGCCTGGACGGACTCTGCAAAAGCCTTTCTTCTTGCCCTCAGCGCCAAGATGACCGTCTCTGATATGAATAAATAACATTAATCCGCAGCCCGTTCAGCTGCCAGTACTAACAATAAACTTAAACTACTATGGAACACTTAAAATCAGGCCTCAGTGCCATCATCAACACGGCCATGACCATCGACAAAGCCCTCGAAGACAAGCGCATCACCGCACTTGAATGGGCACAGATCGCCATCAAATCCATCGGATTCTGGCGCGTCATCAAAAACATCGAACCCATCCGCCAGGAATTCCAGTCACTCACCCCCGAAGCCAAAGCCGAGCTTAGCCAATGGGCAGCACAAAACTTCGACCTCCGCAACGATCAGCTGGAAGAAATCATCGAAAAAGCATTGACAATCGCTGTTGAATTATCAAATTCATTTTTTAAGAAATAATTAGCTATTTCCTTTCTTAAAAAAATAAAAAGTTAAAATTCTGTCATGCAATCTGTCATGCCCAAAAAAGAAGGGTTGGTAATTCATTGATTACCAACCCTTTAAATTTGAAAAACGTGCCCAAGAAAGGACTCGAACCTTCACGAGCATTCGCTCACTACACCCTGAATGTAGCGCGTCTACCAATTCCGCCACTTGGGCTAACAAAACACACTTTTCTAAAAAAACAGTGCCCAGAACAAGAATCGAACTTGCACTCCGTAACCGGAACATGGCCCTCAACCATGCGCGTCTACCAATTCCGCCACCTGGGCTAAAAGTTTTGCAAAAGTAAAATAAATTTTCTTTCTACAAACTTTTTACTCATTCGTTTTTGGTATTTATTATTGCTTGCTTTTCCTTATTTTTACAGCGCAAAATTAAACTAGTTATGGCATTCTTCCTTACACCATCCGACCTTAAAACTATCGAAAAAAAAGGAATTGCTGAAGACCAGCTTTTTAAACAAATTGAACAGTTTAAAAATGGATTCCCTTTTATTAACCTTAAACAAGCCGCCACTCCCAAAAAAGGAATTTTACAGCTTACTGAAGAAGATCTCGAAGACCTAATTCATTGGTTTAATGAAAATAAAGATCATTATAGTATATTGAAGTTTGTTCCGGCATCGGGTGCTGCGAGCCGTATGTTCAAAGATCTTTTCGCGTTCATGGAACAGCCTGATCCAAATAGCATAGCTTTTTTTGAAGAGGAGCTTAAAAATCCTAACAGTGTCGCTTATTGCTTTAAGCACCTCAAAGATTTTGCTTTTTATCCCGACTTGAAAGAATCCTTGGCGCGGGCAGGATTTGATGTTGATCAATTGCTTTTGCAAAAAAAATATGACACAATTTTACGTTACCTGCTAACTGATAAGGGGCTCACTTATGGCGCTTTGCCAAAAGCTTTACTGCGCTTTCACAAATATCCTGATGGAAATAGGTTGGCGCTTGAAGAACATCTTGTAGAAGCAGCACAGTATAGCTTCAATAAGGATCACATTGCACGGGTTCATTTTACTAACTCACCTGAACATAAAATGGCTTTTCTCGCTGCCATTGAAAATGTGCTTCCAAAGTACGAGAAGCAATTTAATGTAAAGTTCGAGATTGCCTTCTCTGAGCAAAAACCTGCAACCGATACCATTGCCGTTGATCTCGATAATGAACCTTTCCGAAACGAAGATGGCAGCTTGCTTTTCCGCCCGGGCGGTCATGGAGCATTAATAGAAAACCTCAACGAACTGGAAGAGGAAATTATTTTTATTAAAAATATTGATAACATCGTTCCGGATAAGCTTCGCGACACAACCTACACTTATAAAATGGCTATAGGTGGTTTGTTGATTAAAATGCAACTGTTGGCTTTCGAACTTCTTGAAAAATTGGATGATGGAAATTTGAGTATTGAGGAGTTAGATACAATGGCAAAAAGTGTAGAAGAATTTTTGATGATTGAAATTCCTAATGCTTTTTACGGTTATGATGAAATGGAGAAAATCGATTTCCTTTACACAAAACTAAACCGCCCTATTCGCGTATGCGGCATGGTGAAAAATGAAGGCGAACCTGGTGGCGGGCCTTTCTGGGTCGAAAACGAGGATGGAGAAATTTCCTTACAAATTGTTGAGTCATCACAGATGGATAAAAGCAACCCCAAACAAATGGCCATTGTAGAAAATGCCACTCACTTTAATCCTGTTGATTTGGTTTGTGGAGTTTACGATTTCAAAGGAAATAAATTTGATCTTACACAGTTTATTGATCCTCAGACTGGATTTATTGCTCAAAAATCAAAAGACGGGCGCGACCTGAAAGCACTTGAGCTTCCGGGTCTTTGGAATGGTGCAATGGCTGATTGGATAACTATTTTCGTCGAAACCCCAATCATCACCTTCAATCCGGTTAAAACTGTGAACGACTTGCTCCGACCTCAGCATCAAGCTTAATTACTGAGCTTTTTTTGGGGAGTAGGTAAGTTGCCAGAATCGCAACTAAAAGCGCCACAAAAAAGGTTAGCAACCTTGCTGTGATGTATTTTTCCATGCCGCTACTAATCCAAAGAATCGTAAAAACCAGTCCGGAAACAATCGTCAGCACAACGGCTCGTCCATGATATCGTGGCCAAAGTAAAGTAAGCAGTACGACTACTGAAAAAGTACCGCCAATTCCGGCCCAAACATAACTCACTAGCGAGAAAATCAGCTCTGCTTCAACAACATAAGCCAAACCTAAAGCAATAACTGCCAATGATGCAGTAACTGCTCGACTTTGTAGCAATGCATTTGATTGTGCTATTCTGACTTTTTTGAGCAAAGGCCTTAAAAGATTCTCACTAAATTCAGTTGCACTAAGAATAAGCAAAGAATCTGCCGTTGAAATCATGGCAGCGATAGCACCGGTGATAAGAATTGATGCAACCACTGGCGGAAAAATTTCCAACATCACAGCGGGCATTACATATTCCTGATCTTCAAGACCTTTAGGCCCAAAGATTGCCAAACCGATCCATCCAATCATCAACGCACCCACATAAGCGATTAGCGTCCAAATGATTCCAACATTTCGAGCCTTCTTGGCCTGACGCTTATCAGATATGGCCATAAACCGCATCGAAAGCTGCGGCTGTCCACCCAAATAACCAAAAAACCATGAAAACCCACCAACGATAATCACACCTGCTCCAAAGCCACTTGCCCCGTTCACAAGCGATAAGTAGGATGGACCCGCCATTTGCAAGGCTTCTCCAATTCCTGAAGCAAAGGTTTCTGGATGATTTGCCAGATACCTCAATCCCACAATAGGGCCTACTATCAAGGCGGTTATCATCACAACAGCTTGAATAACATCAGTGTACACCACACTTCTGAACCCTCCATAAATAGTGTATGGCACAATTATTCCGGCAGTTAGCATCATCCCAAGTTCCGGACTGATCCCAAACATCGTAAAGAGTGTTTTTCCTCCACCCAAAAATTGTGCACCAACGTAAAAGAAAAAGAAAAACACTATCGTTGCGCTGGCAACAGCTCTTATCCAATTGGCTGATTCTGCATGCTTTCCGGCGATAAAATCAGTATAGGTTGTAATATTGTATTTCTCGGCGGCATCGCGCAGGCGCCATGATATTAATGCCCAGGCTACAACGATGCCTGCTACACAGCCAATTGCTGTCCAAATTTCAGTTAACCCCATGGCATAAGCCGCCCCAGGTAACCCAAGCAATGCCCAGCTGCTTTCGCCAGTAGCGCGTTCAGACAAAGCGGCAACCCATCCCGGAAGCTTTCTGCCAGCAATGGCATAGTCCTGATTGCTTTTTACTTTTCGCCCTTGATAAATTCCCCAGGTAATCAATAAGCCAAGGTAAATAACCATCACAATTAAAATCTGTTCTTGCTGTTGCATGCCAATAGTTTTTAGTTGCTTAATCTGTCAGCCTGTCATATTTTTGAGCTTCGAATGTACAAAGTTTAATGAAATCTCACGAAGGCAGGATTCTTGATTCATCCGTTAATAAATTCAATATGATTCACAAAGACATGGAAATTGAAGAACTGGTAACAAGCTACCCGTTCTCAGTGAAATACCTTATGGAGCAAGGAATTCGTTGCATTGCCTGCGGCGAACCAATCTGGGGAACACTGGAAGAAGCAGCAAAAGAAAAGGGATTTGATAATGCTGCAATTCAGGAATTTGTAGAGGAAATGAATAAGTTGGCTGCTGAAAGTCCTGGACAAAAAACCATCCCAGGAAAAAAGGTGGACACCAAGCCTCTTCAAGCAGATTAGATCAGGGCGAAAGACGTCCTGTTCGCCATTCGGAATGTGTTTTTTGGTAAATAATACGATCATGAAGCCGGTGTGCCCCACCCTGCCAGAATTCAAAATATTCGGGTAAAACCTGATAGCCTCCCCAATGTTCAGGGCGCTTAAGAGGGTTTTCGCCCTTTAATAACTGCTGGTACTTTTCCATGAGCAGCCTTTTATCGGCGAGCTTTTGGCTTTGATCGGAGGCAATAGCTGCAGCCTGACTTTCGCGCGGCCGTGAATTAAAATATTCATCGGATAATCCCGAAGAAATCTTTTGTGCACGACCCGAAATCCTAACCTGCCTTTCGTGTTGTGGCCAGAAAAACAACAGTGAAACCAATGGATTTTGCTCGATTTCATTACCTTTTTGGCTGCGAAAATTTGTAAAAAAAATTAATTGTCCCGCTTCAATAGCCTTAAGCAGGACAACTCTTGAAGATGGACGATTGTCTATTGCCGTAGAAAGCACCATAGCATTGGCATCAGGTAAATTATCTTTTAGTGCCTCATCAAACCAAACTTCAAATAGAACCAGAGGATCACGAGGAATATCTAATTCATTAAGAGCTAATTTACCATAATTTTGACGAATATGATGATAGGATTTTGCCATCTTTTCAGGCAAAAATACAGCAATTTTTAAAACAGAAAATAACTATCTTGCAACTTCATTTCACAACTTATGCGTATCAAATTTTTTAAGCCAAAAACTATTCAACTGCCAACTTTATGGGGTTGGCTGCTGATAATTTTAATTATTTACGGATTATTTTGGATTTCCTTAAAAGGGACCTATCCATTTTTGAGTCATGAAAATGCATGCAATGCCAAAGTCCTTGTGGTTGAAGGATGGCTCCCGAATAGCGGATTAAAAGAAGCCATTAAACATTATCACAAAAACAATTACAAAACGCTCATTATCACAGGCATTCCAATAACACAATGGAGTTATAGTTCGCCTTTTAGTAATATGGCTGATGCCTCAGCTGGCAGTTTGCGCGAAATGCATTTCACGGATAGCATTTTTACCGTTCATATTCCTTCTACGATATTACGCGATCGCACTTACGCAACGGCTATAGCCCTGGAAATGAAATGGGAAGAGCTGGGTACCCAGGAACAAAATTTTGATCTTTTCACCATGGGAGCTCACGCACGGAGATCGTACCTGATGTTCGAGAAAGTTTTTGGTAACCGCATCAAAGGATTGGTTGCCGTTGATGACGAGAGTTTTGATGCTAATACCTGGTATGGTTCCAGTAGGGGTTTCAGAACTGTTTTTGGCGAATTGATTTCATATTTTTATGCCCGTTTTTTCTTTCGGGCCGAGCCGAATGAGGTAAGGCTACAAATTGTTTATGGGCTTTACCTGGATGAAATACAAAATGAGCGCTACAAAAAAGACAGGTATTTTAAAGATCCCGAAACAACGCCGCTATCCGTCGAAGCCGTCTCAGATTTTAAAGGGCTGGATTATTTTTATACAGATACTAACTTTCGAAAACAAGCAACGTTTACCAAACAAATTGCTACTTCAACTTTTACGATGTCCACAACAACCGATCGCTTGCCTGTTTACCGCAAATACGGGCTTATTCACTTCATGCATAACGATACGAACCACGTTTTAACAGCTTATCAAAATATGGATATCTTAGAAAAGGACAGCACATATCGCGGTTTATTTATTCCATTCAAGGATTACACAAATGGCGTAACAAGTTACGGAGGAGGGAGATACCTCGACATTGAAATTCCTTCAGATGAAAATATGCTATTAGATTTCAACATGGCATATAATCCTTACTGTGCCTACGACGGCAGATGGTCGTGCCCCATCCCACCCGACGAAAATCACTTGAAAATGTATATACAGGCCGGAGAAAAGAATTTTCACTAAATTCGTCTGCTCAAGCAAAAGCTTATGGAATCATGGGATATTTCTGTTCTGGTGGTTGAAGATGAAAAAATTCTGCGAACAATTTATCAAAATCTTCTGACTGACAAGTTCAAGCAGCTCGACTTTGCCGAAAACGGACTTGAGGGGTTCGAAAAATACAAATCAATCCAACCCGATCTGGTAATTACCGACATCAAAATGCCCTTGATGAACGGTCTTGATATGGTTCGTAAAATCAGAAGGATAAGTCCTGAAGCCCGTATCATCATCATGTCGGCTTATGGGGAATCACATTATTTTTTAAGAGCAATCGAAAATGGTGTAAAAGGATTCCTGCTCAAACCTGTCGATCACAGCAAATTACTTCAGGTAATCAAAGAACAGGCGCAGGAAATTTTACTTCGAAAAAGTATTCTGGAAGAAGAACATAAAAGAAAACTGGCTGAACAGGCTTTGCAACGTAATGAAGCTATTCTTCAAGCAGTTAGTGATGCTGCTGAAATTTTACTTAGCGAAGGTTATAATGACTTTTCGGTGCAAAAAGTACTCAATAAATTAGGAAAGGCAACACAAGTTAACCGTGTATATTTTTTCGAAAATTATGAATCAAATGAAACGCTCTGTACGCGACAGAAATATGAATGGGTTGACCATAAAACTGCACCTCAAATTAATAATGAAGACCTTCAGCAGATTCCATTTCACAGTGCTGGCTTTGGTCGCTGGGTTGAAACGCTTTCAAAGGGCTCTGTGATAAATGGGAATATCAAAGATTTTCCTTCTTCGGAGCAAGATGTACTTATTGCTCAAGAGATTGTATCAATCATGGCCGTTCCTGTTTTTGTAAAAGAAAAGTGGTTTGGTTTTTTAGGTTTCGACGATTGTGAAAATCCACGTAATTGGTCTGGCGTTGAATCAAATAGTTTGCTGGCAGCTGCTAATATCCTTGGAGCTGCAATTTACCGCTCCAAGATTGAACTGGAGCTAATCGATGTTAATTCCCAACTCGAAATACGCGTAATGGATCGCACACGAGATTTAGAATCAGAAATAGCCGAAAGAAGATATGCTGAAGAAATGCTTCGCGAAAGTGAAGAAAAGTATCGCCTGATTTTTGAAAATGCAAACGATGCCATTTTGTTAACAGCTCAGGGCCGCATACAATTTATAAATCCAAAGACTTATGACCTTACCGGATATTTTCCAAAACATGTAATAGGAAAATTTTTTACTGATTTTATCCATCCTGATTATCGCGAAATGGTTCTTGATAATCATTTCAAGCGGCTCGAAGGCGAAAAAGTCTCCGAGTCGTACGACATTCAGATCACTGATATCAAAGGGAAACACAAGTGGGTCGAAATCAAATCCAATTTAATTAGTTGGGACGATTCACCGGCCGTTTTGACTTTTATGACTGACATTCATACCCGTAAAACCTTTGAATCGGAACTTAAACAACTGAATCAACACCTTGAAGACCGCGTAAAAGAAGAACTTAAACGCAGAGAAAAACAACAGGAACTCATACTTCAAAAATCACGGCTAGAGTCGCTTGGTGAGCTTTCAGCCGGTATTGCACACGAAATCAATCAACCGCTTGGAGGCATTTCTTTAAGCCTTGATAATTTGCTTTATGAAAAAGTAAATAATTCATTGTCTGAAAATTATATTCAACAAAAAATCAATCTAATGTTTCAGGATATTGAACGTATCCGAAAAATAATTGATCATGTTAGGGCTTTTTCCCGCGATAAACCTACCGTTTATCACAAGATAAATATTAGCGAGGTTATCAATAATACTTTGTCATTTGTTAATAGACTATATATCGACCATAGTATTGACCTTCAACTTGCTATCGACACACAACATATTTATGCCTGGGGTGACGCATTTCAACTTGAACAAGTTTTACTAAATCTGCTAAGCAATGCAAAATATGCTGTGGACAAAAAGGCAGAAAACATGCCAGAAAGATTTCAGAAAAAAATCACGGTAAAAACTTATCAGGACGAAACCCGAATTGTAATTGAAGTATCCGACAATGGAATTGGTATTCCGCAAGCTAATCTGATCAATATTTTCAATCCTTTTTATACAACAAAGAAAGCAGATGAAGGCACCGGACTTGGCCTATCAATTTCATACGGAATTATTAGAGGAATGAAAGGCGACATTTTGGCTGAAAGCATTGAAAATGAATATACCAAGATAATAATCTTATTACCAGAACACCTAAATTAAGTGTATGGAACAATTATCCATTTTAATACTCGATGATGAAAAGCGCTTGCGAGATGAGCTGGAGGAATTTCTTAGAAGAAAAAAATTTCTGATTCACATCGCCGCCCGACCCTCAGAAGCTTTTACGAAATTGAATGAAGAAAGTGTTGACATCATGATTTTAGATATCAAACTACCAGAAATGAGTGGTTTGGAAGTACTTAAAAAAGTTAAAACTGATTTTCCGGATATTGAAGTGATAATGATTTCTGGTCATGGAGACATGCAAAGTGTCATAGAAGCCATGCGTTTGGGAGCAACAGATTATTTCCAAAAACCTTTCAGACTTGCTGATATTGAGCATGCTATTCATCGCACACAACGATTCGTTACCTTATCGAAGCAGCTACAGCGATACGACAAAAGTATTTCATTGCTTACCCAACGTTTATACGAAACAGCCGGAGCACCAATGATCGGGAAAAGCAAAGCGATCATGGAGGTGATGTCGATGATGGAAAAAGTGGCAAGAGCAGATAATACCTCAGTACTTGTAATGGGCGAAAGCGGAACAGGCAAAGAGTTGGTAGCTCATGGTATTCACTTACTTTCCGACCGAAAAACCAAGCTATTTCATGCAGTGAACTGTTCTGCTATTACAGATTCACTTTTCGAAAGTGAGTTTTTCGGTCACAAAAAAGGCAGTTTCACAGGAGCAATGGTCGATCGCGCTGGTTGGTTCGAGATAGCCGATAGTGGGACTTTATTTTTGGATGAAATTGGCGATATGCCCGTTGGACAGCAAGCCAAACTGTTGCGGGCATTGGAGGAAAGGATGGTTAGCCGGGTGGGTGCTCATCAAAAAATCCCGTTTGATGTAAGAGTTATCGCAGCTTCTAATCAAGACTTGGAAGGCATGGCGAATAACAAAAAATTCAGGAGCGACCTCTACCATCGCTTAAGCACATTCATTATTGAATTGCCACCCTTGCGCAAGCGTAAAGATGATATTCCTCTGCTAGTTGAGCATTTCCTTGGTCATTTTGCAAACAGAATGAAGATCAAAACACCTAAACTTTCGCAGGAAGCTCTGCATAAAATAACCAATTATGCCTTCCCGGGCAATATCAGGGAGCTGCGTAACCTTTTGGAAAGGGCTGTAATTTTGAGCGATGACGGAATGATTACGAGCAGAGAAATTCCATTAAACAATCATTCCGGCAATTCTAACGAAGAGATTCTTTTAAAAAGTTACGACCTCGAAGAGGGTGAAATGACACTTATCAAAAAGGCACTGGAAAAAAGTAAGGGAAATAAATCTCATGCAGCAAAGTTGCTCAATATTTCCTGGCAATCGCTTGACAGAAAAACAACAAAATACGGCCTAAAATAAAAGAGGCCGAAACAAAAGTATCGGCCTCATGAAGCTGGAAATTTAAGTTTTATTTCACTTTCTCTACGATAGCCTTGAAGGCTTCAGGATTGTTAAGTGCGAGATCGGCCAGCACTTTACGGCTCAATTCGATATTGTTTTCGTGAAGTTTACCCATAAAAACACTATACGACATACCAAATTCGCGCACAGCAGCATTGATACGTTGAATCCAAAGCGCACGGAACGTACGTTTTTTGTTACGTCTGTCTCTGTAAGCATACTGTTGTCCTTTTTCGTAGGAGTTTTTGGCAACTGTCCAGACGTTTTTCCTGCGTCCGAACTGCCCTTTTGTTTTCTTGAGAATTTTTTTGCGTTTTGCTCTTGCGGCAACCGCGTTTACTGATCTAGGCATTTTTCTTAATTTTTCACCATAGCGCTCCGTTTTTCGGAAACTTTGATGCTATGACAAAGTTAAACAATTGATTTACTGTTAGTGAAGCATTTCTCTGATATTCTTTTCGTCGGCTTTGTGCACGAGTCCGGAATAAGTGAGATTACGCTTACGTTTAGTCGATTTCTTTGTCAGAATATGACTTTTGTAAGCATGCTTCCTTTTAATTTTACCGGTGCCGGTTAATTTAAACCGTTTTTTTGCGCCGGATTTGGTCTTCATTTTAGGCATTGCTTTAAAATGTATTTATATTGATGAGATTTATTCCTTATTTTTTAGGAGCGATCATCATGATCATTCGTTTACCTTCAAGTTTGGGCAGCTGTTCTACCTTTCCATAATCTTCGAGTTCCTGAGCAAATCGTAACAATACCAGCTCGCCTTGGTCTTTATAAACAATAGATCGACCTCTGAAAAACACGTCCACCTTTACTTTAGCACCTTCTTCCAAAAATTTAATCGCATGTTTGAGTTTAAATTGGAAATCGTGTTCATCAGTATTTGGCCCCAGCCTTATTTCCTTAACTGTGATTTTCGCCGATTTAGCTTTGATTTCTTTATGTTTCTTTTTCTGTTCAAAAAGAAACTTTTTGTAATCAATCACTTTACAAACTGGTGGGTTTGCACTTGGCGAAATTTCAACCAGATCCAATAGAAGCCCGTCAGCAATTGCAATGGCTTCACGTAAAGGGTAAATGCCATTTTCAACATTGTCACCCACTACCCTAACCATGGGTGCAGTGATACGGTCATTGATTTTGTGTGGATCTTCTTTCTTTTGAAAGACACGTGGTTTTCTACCTCTAAACTGTGCTATAATTAACGTCTCCTATATTTGTTAAACTTTTATTTAATTCGTTTTTATGCTTCAAAGCCCTGAAGTCTTGTTACCTCTTTGTCTATCATCTGTGCAAACTGCTCAAGGCTAAAACCTCCAAGATCACCTTCACCGTGTTTGCGCACAGATAGTTGACCATCAGCGGCTTCTTTCTCACCTACGATCAGCATATAAGGTATTTTTTTTACCTCAGCATCTCTGATTTTGCGACTTACTTTCTCACTTCTGTCGTCAATGAGGGCGCGAATATCGGAATTATTTAGAAACTGTAAAACTTTTTCAGCATAATTTTGATACTTTTCACTGATTGGCAATATGATAGCCTGCTCCGGACTGAGCCACAGCGGGAAATTTCCGGCGCAATGCTCAACAAGCACAGCAACGAAACGTTCCAACGATCCAAATGGTGCACGATGTATCATTACCGGTCTGTGCTTCTCATTATCAGCGCCCACATAAGTCAGATCAAAGCGTTCGGGAAGGTTATAATCTACCTGAATCGTTCCAAGTTGCCATTTGCGTCCAAGAGCATCCTTTACCATGAAATCCATTTTTGGCCCATAAAACGCAGCCTCGCCATATTCAGTTATAGCTTTAAGCCCTTCCTCTTCAGCAACTTCTATGATAGCCCGTTCTGCTTTTTCCCAATTCTCATCCGAGCCGATATATTTTTCGGGATTATCAGGATCACGTAATGAAATCTGGGTTATAAATTCATTAAAATCAAGTGCTTTAAAAATGCGCATAATAATTTTAATCACATCTTTAAACTCTGATTTTATTTGATCGGGTGTACAGAAAATATGTGCATCGTCCTGAGTAAAACCCCTTACCCTTGTCAAACCATGAAGCTCACCACTTTGCTCATAGCGATAAACGGTTCCGAATTCAGCATATCGTATTGGCAAATCTTTGTACGAATGTGGTTTGGCATTGTATATCTCGCAGTGATGTGGGCAATTCATGGGTTTAAGAAAAAATTCTTCTCCTTCAACAGGCGTTGTAATCGGACGGAAAGAATCTTCACCGTATTTATCGTAATGGCCTGAAGTTTTATACAAATTTACATTACCAATATGAGGTGTGATAACAGGTTGATATCCAGCTTCTTTTTGTACTTTTTTAAGGTATTGCTCCAATCTTTCACGCAGTTGAGCTCCTTTCGGTAACCACAATGGAAGACCAGCCCCAACTTTCTGGGAAAACGTGAACAATTCCAGTTCTTTTCCAAGCTTACGGTGATCTCGCTTTTTGGCTTCCTCAAGCATCTCCAGGTATTCATCAAGCTCCTTCTTTTTGGGGAAGGTAATGCCATAAATACGCGTTAACTGCCTCCGTTTTTCATCGCCACGCCAGTAGGCACCAGCAATGCTTGTCAATTTTACGGATTTAATAAAACCAGTATCGGGCAGGTGCGGCCCCCGACAAAGGTCGGTAAATGTGCCACTTTTGTAAAAAGTGATTTCACCATCATTAAGTTCATTGATTAACTCCAGCTTGTATTCGTCTCCTTTTACCTTAAAATAATCCAACGCTTCCTGTTTTGACACTTCAACACGATTGAACGGCTGCTTTTCACGCGCTAAGACGAGCATGCGCTTTTCAATTTCAGCCAGGTCAGACTCTGTAAGTGTGATGTCACCCGTATCAATATCATAATAGAATCCGTTTTCAATATCCGGACCGATACCAAACTTAACACCCGGATATAGCTGCTCAATTGCTTCGGCCATGAGGTGTGCTGACGAATGCCACATTGTCGCCTTTCCTCCAAGATCGTTCCAAGTAAGTAACTGTACCTTGGCATCGCTGTTTATAGCTCGGGTTGCATCCCAAATCTCACCATTTATCCTTGCAGAAAGCACATTTCGCGCTAAACCTTCACTTATATTTTTCGCAATTTCGAGTGCAGTTACACCAACTTCGTATTGATGAACCGAATTATCCGGAAGTGTTATATTGATCATAAGTCTTTTTATACTAAAAATTGGGTGCAAAGGTACAAAAAAACACTTTGCTAATTAGCCCTAATCACCCCTATTTCTGAATTTTAACTGTTTTTTAATTTGGTTTGAGACAAACACACATTTCCTATAAAAATACGCTATCTTTTAATTCATCTCTTTTTTAGCGCGAAACTTCAACGCGCCTTAAATCCAATAAGTTAACAGGGTTACTCCCTAAACCTTTCACTTCATTTTGAACAAAGCGCAAAACCTCATCGTAAAAAAGAACTGCCACAGGAGCCTGTGTCATTATCAAGCTGTCCATTTGCCTGTACAATTTAAAACGCACGCTATCAACAGTAATAGTCATACTTTGTTCGTAAAGCATATCAAAAGTTTTAGAGTTAAAATGTGTGTAATTTGGCCCCCTTGGTGATGTATTGTGGCTATAAAAAAGTGAAAGGTAATTCTCTGCATCCGGATAATCACCTACCCATGAAGCCCTAAAAAAAGGCAAACTGCCATTTGCCCGAAACTGGCGCATATTTGCTGCCGGAAGTACTTCTATGCTAACATTTAAACCGTAATCCTTAAGGGAGCCTTGCACAAATTTTGAAATATCCACATAATCCGCGGTTGTGCTCAGTGTAACATTTAATTCATTCAAATTATACTTTACGATAAGCGACCTTGCGCTATCTGGTTGAAAACTAAAGCCAATGGCTCCTGACTCATCGTGTCCCGGAAGGCCATAAGGTACCATTCCGGCTTGTCCGGATTTTCCTGTTCCGTTTCGCAGAAACCTTAACATTTTCTTGCGATCTATGGCAAAATTTATAGCTTTTCGAAGTGCCAATTGCCGCTCTGCTTCTTCATCATCCCATTTTTCGTTGATGTAAAATCCAAGATATTCCGTATTGAGATAGGGTTCGCGCAGCAGGTAAATCTGATCGCTATATTTTTTTCGCAGATTTCCATCTTTGCTTAACAATTCATCCTTGTAGCGGGCATCGATACCAGACATAAAATCCAGCTTCCCTTTTATAAACTGCATAAAAGCAATTTGCTTATCGGCCAAAAAACTCACAGAAACAGCATCAATCAAAGGCAGCTGCTTTCCACCTTCAATCATAAAATAATTCGGATTGCGGCGCAAAACAAGCTTTACTCCTTCTGTCCAGTGCTGAAAGTAAAAGGGACCTGTACCCACAGCACGATCAACAAAGTTAAGTGCTTTTGAATCAAATGCTTCCGAAGGAACAATAGCTGCATAGGTCATACTGAGCATCCCCAAAAATGGAGGAAAAGCATGAGCCAACCTGATTTGAACCACGCTATCATTAATTGCATCGATGGCCAAACGCCCAGAATCACGCGCTACACTATTGAAAATCCAGCTACCAGGCGAAGCTAATGCAGGATTTACGAGTCTGTTAAAACTAAAAACAACATCACCAGCATTTACGTTTCTCTCGTTTTCATGGGAATCTGAAAGATCGTGAAACAAGATATCAGTTCTTAATAAAAATGTATAAGTAAGACCATCATTAGAAATCGTCCAATCTTTTGCAATTGAAGGCTTTATCTCAAGATTTTCGTTTAAAGTTACAAGCCCGTCATACAATTGGTTACATACCCAAATATGTGGCAAATCGCGCGCAAAAGCCGGGTCGAGGGTAGTGATTCCAGCTGATTCGTTATATCGAAAAATTTTAAGATTTTCGTTGGCAGCATTTTCAGACTTACATCCAGCGAATAAGACTATAATTAACAAAATAGCATAGAGAGGTGAAAATCTTAGGCTTTGCATACTTAGCTATAAACTGCACAAAGATAGCTGTATGGTTTTGATAAAAAAATTCAGCAAAGCCTGCTGCCCATTTTTTTCATCAAATTGAGCCATGAAGCCCTGCGTTTTTGATCGGCTTTTCGAAGTAAACCTAAGGTAGTAATTTTTACTGGCTTGATGCCTACAAAATGCAATAAACCTTTTCGCATGGCATGATGCCCGGGAGCAAACTGGATCAGATAATAATACCATTTTGGAGAATCCATGGTAACAACTAAACGCGCTGTTTTACCTTTTAATAATCGATCAGGGTCTGTTCGTCCGGTTTTATAACGAAATGCAAATCCCGGCAAGAATGTCCTATCGATAAAACCTTTCAACAGTGCCGGGTAAGTTCCCCACCAGTTTGGATAAAAAAATACCAAATGGTCGGCCCAGCTTATTGCTTCCTGAGCTGCAAGTAAATCTGGTTCAAGGGTTTGATTACCTCTGTATCCTTCCTTAAAGTTTATTTCATATTGCAATTCGCGTAAAACCAATTGCTTGATACTTGCTCCACTAGCCAATGCAGCTTCGATATAGGCTTGCTGAAGCTGATCCATAAAAGAATCATTCACAGGATGTCCATGAACAATCAATATATTTTTTGACATATAATTTGAATTCTTTTTTCCTGAAAATCACAATATTTTTTCATGCGATGAAAAAAAGACAACTGCATTTGCAAAATGTTCAATTAAAGAACAAGTGGGTGCTTGACTTTTTCTTTTAACAAAGCTAATTCCAATACTTCATTCATCTGTGAAACAAAATGAAAATTTACTCCTTTGATATATGCTTCAGGAATTTCGTTGAAATCTTTTCTGTTTTCCTCAGACAGAATAATATCGTTGATGCTACTGCGCTTGGCAGCCAAAATCTTTTCTTTAATTCCTCCAACAGGTAACACTTTTCCGCGTAAGGTTATTTCACCTGTCATAGCAAGTCTTGATCTCACTTTTCGCTGTGTATAAGCAGAAGTGAGCGCCGTAAGCATCGTTATTCCGGCCGAGGGGCCATCTTTTGGTGTTGCACCTTCAGGAACGTGAATATGAACATTCCATTTATCGAAAATCTCAGGGTCAAGCGTAAAATTTGAAGCGTGTGCTTTTAAAAACTCGTAAGCAATTATGGCTGATTCTTTCATTACATCACCCAAGTTACCAGTAAGTTTCAAATTGCCTTTTCCGCGACTAAGGCTTACCTCAATGAAGAGTATTTCGCCACCAACCGGAGTCCAGGCCAATCCTGTTGCAACGCCCGGTACATCATGTTGCATCACTTTCTCGCGCTGGAAACGTCCTATTCCGAGGATCTTTTCAAGATCTTCTTTACTTACTTTCGGCTCGTAATCTTCTTCCATCGCAATATATCTAGCCTTATTGCGTATAAGTCGCGCCAGCTGTCTTTCCAAGGTTCTAACGCCAGCTTCACGCGTGTAGCGCTCAATAATATCTTCAACAACTTTTTTGGGAAAAGCAACTTGTTTGATATTTAAGCCATGCTCCTTCATCTGCTTTGGAATCAAATGTTTTCGAGCAATTTCAAGCTTTTCTTCTAACAGATAACCACTCAAATCAATTACCTCCATTCTGTCGCGCAAAGCCGGATGAATACTGCTAAGGGTATTTGCTGTTGCAATAAACATCACACGTGAAAGGTCGTACTCCATTTCGAGGAAGTTATCATAAAAGCTGGTATTTTGCTCTGGATCAAGCACTTCTAACAATGCCGACTGAGGGTCACCGCTAATAGTGTTTCCACTTACCTTATCTATTTCGTCCAAAACAAAAACAGGATTAGAGGATTTTACCTTTCTTAGATTTTGAATAATACGACCCGGCATTGCTCCAATGTATGTTTTTCGATGGCCACGCAACTCTGCTTCATCACGCAAACCACCCAATGACATTCTGATGTATTTGCGGTTTAGTGCCGAAGCAATCGATTTTCCGAGTGATGTTTTTCCTACTCCCGGAGGCCCTACAAGACATAAAATAGGCGATTTCATGTCCTTTTTAATTTTGAGTATCGCCAGGTGCTCAATGATTCTTTCTTTTACTTTTTCAAGCCCAAAATGATCATTATCAAGTACTTTTTGAGCATTATTCAAATCCAGGTTATCCGCTGTAAACTCATTCCACGGGAGTTCAACTAAATATTCAAGATAATTGTGTTGAATACCATATTCTGCAGCCTGTGGATTCATACGCTGCAATTTTGTCAGTTCGCGTTCAAAAACGTCTTTAACCTGTTTTGACCATTTCTTGCGATCTGCCTTTGTACGTAAATCCCTAATATCTAACTCATTGGGAGCTCCGCCAAGTTCCTCCTGAATAGTTTTCAACTGTTGATTTAAGAAATAATCACGTTGTTGCTTATCAAGATCTGTTTTGACTTTGTTTTGAATTTGATTCTTTAAATCAAGCAACTGCAACTCTTTTGTAAGTGCTGCCAATACCACATTAGCACGCTGAACCATGTTCTTGATTTCGAGCAATTTTTGCTTTTCAACAACATCAATATTCAGGTTGCTTGACACAAAATTGATTAAAAAAACCGGGGACTCAATATTTTTAATAGCAAATGAGGCTTCGGAGGGAATATGTGGTGACTTTTGAATAATCTGTAGCGACAAATCTTTCAGCGATTGGATAAGCGCCTGAAAATTACGATCTTTGGGTAATTCAATTTCAGCATCAAAAGCAGCAGTGCGCGCCTTGAAATAAGGAGTTTCCTGAACCATCTCCAACAAGCGAAAACGCTTCATTCCTTGAATAATCACCGTGGTGTTACCATCAGGCATCTGTAGGGTCTTGAGTATGCGAGCAACTGTTCCAACGGTATTCAGGTCGTCAAAGGAAGGATCTTCGATTAGAGGATCTTTTTGTGAAACTACGCCAATAATCCGTTCTTTACTGTAAGCCTCTTTCACCAATCTTATCGACTTATCTCTTCCTACAGTTATTGGGATAACAACACCCGGAAACAACACAGCATTGCGTAATGGCAAAATAGCCAACTCTTCCGGGAGCTCTTCGGCATTCATAAGTTCCTCATCTTCGGGTGAGAGCAAAGGAATGAATTCCGCATCGGATTCAAGCAAATCTGTAAACTGAAAATTTGAATTAAACAGGCTATTCATATTGGGTTATTCAGACATTTTGACACTTTGCACAGCTAAAATTTTATTTCAGTAAGAATCATTTACTAAAACGATAAGATTGTTAGCGTATAATCAACTGTTGCAGAGGCCATCATTTAAAATTATATAATTTGTTCCGCTACAAAAGTCAATAAATGTGCCAGTGATAATTTTAGGCCCTGCGGTTTTTGTGTGTCAGGTTGTAGATTTCTTTTAAAATGGACATTTCTACCTCATCAAAAGCAATACCACGACGTTTATAAACAGCTTTTGCAATTTTGATGGCTTTGTTCAATTCAAAATCTACAAAACCATGCGTACCACCCCACGAGAAGGATGGAACAAAATTGCGTTGAAAACCAGCACCATATATATTAGAATTAACACCAACTACAGTACCCGTATTAAACATCGTATTGATGCCAGACTTAGAATGATCGCCCATTATCAAACCACAAAACTGCAATCCGGTTGCTACGAAAGCATCTTCTGAATAAGACCATAACTTAACCTCTTCGTAGGTATTTTTCAGGTTTGATGTATTGGTATCGGCACCAAGGTTGCACCATTCGCCCAGAACAGAATGCCCGAGAAATCCATCGTGGGCTTTGTTAGAATAACCTAAAATAATGGAGTTGTTTACCTCTCCTCCTACTTTGGAATGAGGTCCTATTGTTGTTGCTCCATAAATTTTAGCATCCATTTTCAAGACAGCATGCTCGCACATTGCCAACGGACCCCTAACCTTACTACCTTCCATTACTTCGGCATTTTTTCCGATGTAAATAGGGCCGGTTGAAGCATTTAGAATAGCAAATTCCACTACTGCTCCCTCTTCTACAAAAATACTTTCAGGGTTTACGACACGATTTGTTTTACTCAGTGGTTGCGATTTTCGTCCTTTCGTAAGTAATTTAAAATCCTCACGAATTGCCCTGTCATTGTGCTGAAATAACTCCCAGGTGTTTTCAATTTTAATAAAGTTAATGTCGGTATTGATCGTAGCGATATCATCGCCAGCTTCACCACCAAAGCTATCTAATGAATCAGCCTCCAGGCACATAGCTATTATACTATCACCTTGAACCAATGTTTCACCAGATCTGAGTTTCTTTACTTCAGCAAGCAATGCCTCGTTAGGGCATATGGAGCCGTTAATGAGTATGTTCGTTTCAGCCTTTACCAGAGGGTACTTTACAGCAAGATAAGGTTCAGTAAGCGTAGAAGTTTTCTCTTTGAGCAAAAGTTCCCATTTTTCACGAATAGTAAGAATTCCGACTCGTAAATCGGCGACTGGACGTGTAAAAGTTAACGGCAGCAGGTTATTTCTGAATGAACTGTCGAAAAGGATATAATTCATGGACGGTAAGCGTGTTTAAGGTTACTGAACAAATATACTGAATTTTGAGGTATTTTAAACAAATAACTATTTTTTTTTCCAACTATAAAAAAAAAGCCCTCACCTGATCAGGAAAGGGCTTCAAATACTATATTTGAGCCTATTTGGCTTTCTGTTCGTAGTGTTTTTTGTACCTGTTTTTAAACTTATCAACACGCCCGGCCGAGTCAACCAGTTTCATCTTACCGGTATAAAACGGATGCGACATGTGCGAAATCTCAAGTTTTACAAGTGGGTATTCATTACCATCTTCCCATACAATAGTATCTTTGGTATTGATCGTTGAACGTGAAATGAAACTGTATTCATTTGACATATCTTTGAAAACAACTAAACGGTAATTCTTGGGGTGAATGTCTTTTTTCATCGCTACAATTTGGCTTATAATTTAAGGGCTGCAAAATTACAGCCTTTCTTTGAAATATCCCAAACAATTTTAGGATTTTTTCATTTTTTCTATTTACGGCTGCAAAAATATGCTCTTCGTCAAGACAAACCCAGCAAAAAAGCTACCGTATCCATCCTGTCAGCATAATCGGTTAAGTTGGGAAACTGCGCCCTGCCAAATGGAAACGACCCTGCATACCAAGCATTATCTGAAACAATACCTTGAATTTTGGTATGGTTTAAATCCATAAGTTCATTAAGCTCATTCAAATCATTGTACATTTGATAATGAAGCACTGCGACAGGGCTTCCGAAATCTTCGGCTTGCCGGATCAAGACAAATCCGTTATCAAGGTGCTGCAATCCGTTGACAAGGAAAATCGCTTTGCTGTATTCATAATTATTGAAGTACTTACTATGTTCAGCAACAGCTGAAAAGTTTTCAAACGAACTGAATAATGGTTCAAAATTGAAATCAGGTGGCACAAAAAGAGTTGAAACATTGCGGCATCCAAGGCCAAAAAATGAAAACACATCTATTCCAAGGTTTTGCAGCGCTTCTATGGATTCATTCCCTTTGAGTATGCCCACGCCATGACGGTTTCGTCTGATAAGGTTTGGATACTTTCCGAAATAATAATCAAAATAACGGCCGCTGTTATCACTTCCGGTAGCAATAACTGCATCAAAATTACTGATTTTCGATTCGGTAAAGCTGATGTATGGCTCAAATTCAGGTTCGATCGCAAGCAGCATTTCAGAGAGCGCAGGCAATAAAACCCTGTCTTGATGAGAAAGTTTTCCAAGAAACTTGTGTCCAGTCAACAAAACATGCATAAAATCCTGAAATCCAACAAGTGGAATATTACCTGCCATAATTACGGCAATCGTTTTTGATTGTTTATTTTTTTCCAGAAGAGGATATTTTTCCAAAAATTTCTTCAAATTATTTTCATCCATCATTTGTGCAACGCTATCCAGCATCTGATGGATGCTATTTATCGTAAACCAGGGATTATTGCCCAATGCATTATGCATCACATCCTCGTTAAAAACTGAGGTAATTTTACTGGCATAAAAATCATTTAAAAGGCTTCTTAATTGCACTCCAAGTTGCGAAAAAGCAGTTATCCTTTGTTGTATAAAAATCATGTGAACTATCAGATTTAAAACGTTTGCGAAAATACGGAAATTGTTTGGTTAATTTTTTCACAATACGGCCAAAACTACTATCTTTGCTCCCGAAGCAAAGATGCTGTTATTTTTTATATATATGTGTATCAGACCTTTTGCTTAATATGAAAATTAGCAGACCTCAGTTGTTGTTGGTTGGTTTTTTCTTGATTTTTTATAAAACGAAAATTTTTCAATTGGTTGTTTTTAAGGTTCAAGCAATAGGAAAAAGCTAAAAAAGTAAAATGATTTTATTCAACTATAATATTCTAAACTCATTTTAATTATGAAAAAACACAATTTTTACGCAGGCCCATCAATCCTGCCACAGTACACAATCGAAAATACAGCAAACGCATTGCACAACTTTGCTGATATGGGGCTTTCGCTCATGGAAATTTCGCATCGCAGCAAGCAGTTCATTGCGGTTGTTGAGGAAGCTCAGGCACTTTTTAAGGAGTTATTGAATATACCTGATGGATACGCTGTAATTTTCCTTGGAGGTGGCGCCAGCACCCAATTCTGTATGGTTCCTTACAATTTGCTTGGCAAAAAAGCCGCGTATCTCAATACGGGTGCCTGGTCGAAGAAAGCCATCAAAGAAGCGAAAATTTTTGGTGAAGTCGATGTGGTAGCGAGCTCCGAAGACAAAAATTTCAACTACATACCCAAAGGCTATGCTATTCCAGCTGATGCAGATTATTTTCACATTACTACCAACAACACCATTTTTGGCACCGAAATCCTGCATGATATTGATTCGCCCGTTCCACTTGTAGCTGATATGTCATCCGATATTTTTAGCCGTCCGATTGATGTATCAAAATATGCCATTATATATGGTGGTGCGCAAAAAAATCTTGCCCCGGCAGGTGTTACTTTCGTCGTTGTAAGGAAAGATATTCTGGGAAAAGTTGACCGTGCCATACCAACCATGTTGAAATATCAAACACATATCGACAAAGAATCCATGTTTAACACTCCTCCTGTGGTACCCATTTTTGCTGCACTGCAAACCTTGAAATGGTTAAAACAAAATGGTGGTATTGCTGAGATGGAAAAAATCAACATCAGGAAAGCTGAAACGCTTTACAGCGAAATTGATCGCAATAAACTCTTCAAGGCAACTGTTCCTGATCCTGCAGATCGTTCACGCATGAATGTGTGTTTTATAATGAACGAAGGTTTCGAAAGCCATGAAAAAGCCTTTAACGATTTTGCTGCCGAGCGCGGTATGATTGGCATCAAAGGACATCGCGATGTAGGTGGATTCAGGGCATCTTTATACAATGCGCTTCCGCTCGAAAGTGTTGAAGCTTTGGTAAAAGTGATGCAAGAATTTGAAAATACTATCTAACAAAAAATTAAGTCGTAAGAGCCGGTCGGAACCAAAGAAGTTTCCTGACCGGTTTTTGAATCTTATTTAATCATTGAAAATTTTAAGGTATGAAAAAAGTATTGGTAGCAACCGAAAAACCGTTTGCAAAAGTAGCTGCTGACAACATAAAAGCTATTTTCGATAAGGCTGGATATACTTCTATTTTTCTCGAAAAATACACTGATCATCAGCAGTTTGTTGAGGCAGCTAAGGAAGTAGATGCTGTAATAATAAGAAGTGACAAAGCTAATCAAGCAGTTATCGAAAAGGCAGAGCAGCTCAAAATCATCGTTCGGGCAGGTGCTGGTTACGATAATGTGGATCTGGCAGCCGCAACAACCAAAAATATTGTTGTGATGAACACTCCCGGCCAAAACAGTAATGCAGTAGCCGAATTAGCTTTTGGCATGATGGTGTATCAGGCTCGCAATCAATTCAATGGCAGCTCAGGAACTGAATTAAAAGACAAAACGATTGGTATTCATGCTTATGGTAATGTTGGCAAAAATGTTGCACGAATTGCCAAAGGTTTTGGAATGAACGTAAAGGCATTTGATCCTTTTGTAGCTTCCGAAGCAATTCGTAAAGATGGCGTTGAAGTTGTTGACAGTGTTGAAGCACTCTACAGCAGCTGCGACTATCTTTCGTTGCATATCCCTGCTAACGACAAGACCAAGAAGTCGATCAACTATGCGCTGCTTTCACAGATGCCAGCCAATGCCACGCTCATTAACACAGCACGAAAAGAAGTGATTGATGAAGACGATCTAAAAAAGATTCTTGCTGAGCGCAAGGGCTTTAGTTATGTTTCAGATATTGCTCCCGACAATGCTGCTGAACTTAAAGAGACATTTGGTTCACAGTGCTTCTTTACACCTAAAAAGATGGGTGCGCAAACGGCCGAAGCCAATATCAATGCTGGCATTGCTGCGGCAGAGCAAATTATCGCATTCCTCGAAAACGGAGACACTACTTTTAAAGTGAATTAATTTTTTGACCCCAGCCGGATGCGAATTTCGTCCAGCTAATAAAAAATGAATTATTTGTATCATGAATCACCAAAACCAGACAACCCCAGCTTTTTTTCGATTTGAGGACTTGCGTATTTATCACAAAGCAATGGATTATATCCTTTGGGTTAAAGATCATATGGCTGGTCACGAAGCTTTTGACCCGTCAGGAATTTCAAAAGGATACAATGAAGCTGCCCGTCAGATTGCCCTCAACATAGCTGAAGGATCAGCACGAAACAAATCGCAATTTGTATATCATCTGAAACTTTCAAAAAGCGCCATTCGCATGTGTGTTGTTTATGCAACGCTTGCGCTCAGAGAAAACATGATAGACGAAGAGGCTGAGTTGGAATCGCGCAATCAATTGATGGAAATGACAAAAATGCTGGGTGCTCTAATTACCTCACTCCAAAAGAATCATGGGCAAAATGATGATGCCGAGGATGATTCTTACCCACAACGAAATTGGTAACTTATAAACTTTATCAGAAAAATTATGGCAATACTTAAAGCTTTTAAGGGCTGGCGTCCGCCGGTAGAAATAGTGAAAGCACTGGCATCACGCCCATATGATGTGCTCAATTCAAAGGAAGCACGTGAAGAAGCAAAAGGCAATCCACACAGCCTGCTTCATATCATCAAACCCGAAATCGACCTACCGGAAGATACCGACTTATACAGCGAAGCAGTATATAATAAAGCTGCAGAAAACTTCATGCTTTTCCGCAACAAGAAATGGCTTATTCAGGATGAAAAGCCCAGCCTGTATATTTATGCTCAAACGATGAACGGCAAAACACAGTATGGCATCGTGGGATGCGCCGGTGTGGAAGATTACATGAATAACGTAATCAAAAAACATGAACTTACACGCCCCGATAAGGAAGAAGATCGTATGAGACATGTGCGCATCACGAATGCCAATATGGAACCGGTATTTTTCTCCTATCCTGCAAAAAAGGAAATTGATGAAATAGTTGAAGCCTACGTTAAAGAACATCCGGCTGTGTATGATTTTACGGCTGATGACGGATTTGGTCATCATTTTTGGGTGATTGATCAGCAAGAACTGGTCGATAGGTTGATCCAACTTTTCGATGAGCTTCCGGCTACGTATGTAGCTGACGGTCACCATCGCACTGCCGCAGCTGCATTGGTTGGAAACGAAAAGAAAGGAAAACACCCAAATCATACAGGAAAAGAAGAATATAATTATTTTCTTGTCGTACATTTTCCTGATGATCAACTTACTATCATTGATTATAATCGTGTTGTAAAGGATCTGAACGGTTTGAGTAAAGAAGAATTTCTGGCAAAGCTCGAAAAAGGATTTATGCTCGAGAAGAAAGGAAAAGACAGTGTTAAACCTTCACGCCTGCACGAATTTTCGATGTATCTTGACGGTGAATGGTATGTTTTAAAAGCAAAGTCAGACACTTACGATGACAATGATCCTATCGGGGTGCTAGATGTTACGATTCTTACAAAAGAAGTGCTGGATCCCATCCTCGGTATTCAGGATCTCAGACGTTCGAAGAGAATTGATTTTGTTGGCGGTATTCGCGGATTAAACGAATTAAGCAAAAAGGTCGATTCTGGCGAAATGGCCGTTGCCTTTGCTTTGTATCCGGTAAGTATGCAACAACTGATTGCTATTGCCGATTCCGGAAATATCATGCCTCCAAAAACTACCTGGTTTGAACCTAAATTACGATCAGGACTTGTTGTTCATACACTCGATGATTAAAAAGTTAACAATTATGGAAACAAAAACTATCGTACTCGAAACGCTGAAAACTGCTGGCAAACCACTCAAATCAGGTGAGATTGCCGAAATGACTCAGCTGGATAAAAAGCTGGTTGACAAAACCTTAAAAACACTTAAGGATGAAGAACTTATTCATTCGCCGAAGCGTTGCTTTTATGCACCACAATAAACTATACTAACTGCTGAGGTGTTCATTACGGGCACCTCAGCTTGTTTTAAAACCCTATGCTAACTGTTGACAAAGCCTTGCTTCGTGCTTACGAAGAACATATTCGCCTTGAAATTGCCTTATCCGAAAACAGCATAAAGGCATACTTGCACGACATCAAGCTTTTTCTGGATTTTAAGACGCTGGATCAACCCAAACTCAGCCTTGATCTTATCAACCAAGAACTTATAACGCGTTTTTTAAAAGAAATCACATCGCTTGGATTCACAGCAGCATCTCAGGCACGAATCCTTTCGGGCATCAGATCATTCTATCGTTTTCTGGAAGAAGAAGACCTTATACACAGCAATCCAACGCGTTTGATTGAGATGCCGCAAGCAGGAAGGAAACTGCCAGAAGTACTTAGTTATGATGAAATTAATATGATGATGAATGTTGTGGATTTGAGTGATATTCATGGTCATCGAAACAAATGTATGATAGAATTGCTTTATGCCTGTGGATTGAGGGTTTCGGAATTGACTAGCATGCGCATCAATCAGGTTTATGAAAGTGATGGTTTTGTGAGGGTAATCGGTAAAGGAAATAAGGAAAGATTGATTCCGGTGGGAAAAACAACCTTAAAAAATATTAAAACATACCTTGCTGATGTAAGGGGAACATACAACAGTAAGAACGATTTTTTATTTGTAAATCGTTTTGGCGGACAACTAAGCCGACAAAGCGTTCATAAACTCGTGAAAGAATTTGCCGAATCTGCTGGTATTCGTAAAAATATAAGCCCTCATACCTTTAGGCATTCTTTTGCTACCCATTTGCTCGAAGGAGGCGCCGACCTCAGAGCAGTGCAGCAAATGCTTGGTCATTCCAGCATCAACACTACAGAAATATACACCCATATCGATCGCGAATATTTACGGGAAACTATTTTGAGCTACCATCCCCGCTCAAAAAGCTGAAATTAAATATGCAATATTGCCCCACTCTCATCCAATATCACCCCCCAGCTTACAGCATTTAATTCATCTTTGATAAAATAGAAATCTATCATTGCCAAATCGTAGCTAAGCAATTCACCGCCATCCTCTTTCGATCTATCAAAATCATCATAACCATTAACAGCCATCAAAGCAATTAAATCAGCTTTTTGAAGCTTAAAAAGCTGCTTTCCAAAAAGCAAAGCTTCTTTATCACAGGTTTCGATATAGGCCAATATCGATGAACCATAGCCTTCAAAAAATAAAGCCATTTCGGGATTGTCATAATGCAGGACCATAGAGCCTGGCTCTGCTCCTTCTATCTGGTCCAACTGATCAGCTTCGCCTAATTTTTGAACAATTTGATCAACATTTTCTCCAAAAAGCAATTCGCTATAACCTTTTAAAGGTAAAATTTCTTTTGGTTTCGGTACCATAGCATGATGTGAATTAGGCTTTGAAATTAAACATTTATGAAACAAAATGCAAGTATTCGTTCAGGAAAAACGAATGGCTTTTGCAGGTTTGATCCTGTCGATCACTAAAGACGGGATCAACAGCATAAAAAACCAAACAAAAGCAGCACCAAGATTTATCATTAAAACATGCCACCAGACTAATTCAACAGGTACTTTGTCGATATAATAAGACTCTGCCGGTAAGGATAAAAATCCTGTTTTTGCCTGAAAATAAATAAATCCAAGCCCAAGCAGGTTTCCGGCAATCAATCCGTAAATCAACAAGCGTGCTGAATACACCAAAAACAACCTCCTGATTTGATCAGCTCCTGCTCCCATTGTTTTGAGCAATCCAATCATTGCTGTTCGTTCAATAACCATCATCAACAACATACTGATTATTGTGATTCCTGAAACCAGCGTCATCAATAAAATAATAATCACAACATTCATATCCTGAAGATTAAGCCAGTCGAAAATATGTGGATATGCCGCTGTGGCCGTAGTTGCAGTGAGGTGAACAGGAAGGCTGAAGTAAATTTGATCATAAACATCCTTCGGATCAGTTTTGGCATCCAACAAAACCTCCAGAATACCCGTCTGATTGTCCTCCCAGCCATTTAACCGTATGATATGTCTGAGGTCAGCTAAAACAAACCGCTCATCAAATTCGACCAAACCTGTTTCATAAATGCCTGAAACAGTGAATTTTCTTCCTCGAGGGCGTTCCTTGTCGTCCACAAACCAAACGCGTAAGTCGTCTCCTACTGCCAGGTTCAGCTTGTTGGCCAGATTAGCTGATAATAAAATATCATTTGAAGCAGCAAGGCTATACATATCAGGAATGACACCTTGTTTTAATGCTGCTTTAAAATAATTCCAATTGTAATTGCTATCAACACCTTTAAGCACAATGCCTTGTATCTGCTCGTCGGTTTTGATTATTCCGGCTTTTTCGGCTACGGCCTGCATGTGAACAACCCCGTCCAATGTTTGAATTTGCTGAAGTAATTGATCGTCCAATACAAAAGGTGTTTGTTGCAACGACTCATTGCGATCAAGTGGCGTAATCTGCAAAGGCGCTACAAAACCCAGCACCTTATCCCTGATTTGTTGTTTAAATCCGATCACAACAGCCATTGAAACTATCATTACAGCTACAGCAAGCGATACACTTACCAAGGTAATTCGCATCACCAGAGTGGACACTTTATCGGGTGATAAAGAAAAAATACGGCTTGCAATAAACGCTTCCATTCTCATTTTTGAAAACAATATTGAAGTTGAGCTTATGCTTAATAATTTACTTTTGCTTAAAAGGAAAATCCAGCAACACAAACAAAAGCTGTAACTTTGACAAAAGTAAACATTGAACCCAAACATGAAGCCACAGTTTTGTAAAATATTCCTTTTGAATTTCTTTTTTGCCCTATCAACTATATTGCAGGCACAACAAATTGAAATCAAAGCAGCAGGAAAAACATTGCCTGGTGCAAGCAGTATGGAGGATTACATTCTGCTGCTAAAAAATAAAAGGGTTGGTGTGGTTGGCAATCAGTCTAGCCTGGTTGGATCGACACATCTTGTTGACAGCCTGCTAAATCTTGATATCAAGATAGTTAAAGTTTTTACTCCGGAGCATGGATTCAGAGGCGATGCCGATGCAGGTACACACATTGCCAGTGGAAAAGACGGCATTACAGGACTTGAGCTTATCAGCCTCTATGGAAATCATAAAAAACCTGCCAAAGCAGACTTATTTAATGTTGACATCATCCTCTTCGACCTTCAGGATGTGGGTGTTAGGTTTTACACTTACATTTCAACGCTTACTTATGTAATGGAAGCCTGCGCTGAAAATGAAATTCCATTAATTGTACTTGATCGGCCAAATCCAAACGGCTTTTACATTGACGGGCCGGTTCTTCGCAAACAACATAGCTCTTTTGTTGGTTTGCATCCCGTTCCCATTGTTTATGGCATGACGATTGGCGAATATGCCATGATGGTAAATGGTGAAAAATGGATGCAAAATCATTTGGAATGCGATTTAACAGTTATACCATTAAGAGATTACGACAGGAATGCCATTGATATATTAGCAATAAAACCCTCTCCTAATCTACCAAATTATCAATCCATTTTTCTATATCCTTCACTTTGTTTGTTTGAAGGAACAGCAGTTAGTATTGGCAGGGGTACTGATTTTCCTTTTCAGGTTTATGGACATTCTGATTTTCCGGAAAGTAATTTCAGCTTTATCCCGGAAAGCCGACCCGGAGCTTCAAATCCAAAGCATCTCGGTAGAAGCTGTAATGGTTATGACCTGAGAAAACTGGCAAACGAACCTGATAAACAACTGGCAAAGCTTAATCTCAGCTGGATACTTGAAGCTTATCAAAACTTAGAAAATGCTGATTTTTTTAACGCCTACTTTGAAAAGCTAGTAGGCAACAGCAAGCTGCGTCAGCAAATTATTAAGGGAGAATCCGAAGAAAATATAAGAGCCAGCTGGCAGCCCGAACTAGAACAGTTTAGGAAAATCAGGTCAAAGTATCTCATTTACCCGGATTTCAACTATTGAAATAATTTCCTTTAGCAGTAAATTTCAAAAATAACAGTCTAAATCCGAGCAAAAATATTCTTAAACACCTCAGGTGTGAGCGGTAGAATATTTCCATCCGGAAGGGGTTCCACTCCCAGGAGAATTTCATCAGTCTGCAATTCATCACACCAAACAAGTATTTCGGTAAGCGACATAGCGGCAGCATCATAACCCGACCAATCATCAATAGCTGCTTCCCGGCATGCTTGTTCACTTGACCACACAGGTAAAAATGTTTTGCCTTGTTCGTCTTCGAGCATAGCAAAAAGTCCGTCGCTGGCCTGCAAAAGCCATACCTTATGTGCCTCTTTGATGGCAAGAATGAAGTCGTTAAATCGTTGTTCGTCGTTCATGATTTTCAATTTAAAGTAAAGGTAAAACTATTGTTTCGATTGAGTTTTGTTTGTTATAATTAATCTCCAATTTCATCCAGCTCGAGCCAGCGCATTTCTTTCTCATCAAGCAATTCGTTGGTTTTCCCAAGTTGTTCACTCACTTCCTTGATTTTATCATAATCCGTAATATGTTGTAAACTTAGCTCTAAAGTCTGCTTGGTTTCCTCCAGTTTTTGTATTTCTTCTGCAATCGCTTCGTATTCTTTTTGCTCTTTATAGCTACGCTTGCTTTTTGGCTTTGCGGCAGGCTTATCCTGATTCTTTTGAGCCTGTTTACGATTTTGTATCTCAGCCCGATTTTCCTTTTCGCGCGATTCAGCAAGGGTTTTGTAATCGCTGTATGTGCCTACAAAACCTTTCACCTTGCCATTGCCTTCAAAAACAAAGAGCTGATCAACAACCTGATCCATAAAATAACGATCGTGCGATACCACTATCAAACAGCCTTTGTATTGATCCAGAAAAAGTTCGAGCGCCTGCAAGGTCATCAAATCCAAATCATTTGTTGGCTCGTCGAGGATCAAAAAATTTGGATTGCGCAACAGAATAGTAAGCAAATATAGTCGTCGTTGTTCTCCACCGCTTAAAGAGGAAATCAGCTGTTGCTGCATTTTAGGAGGAAACCTAAACCATGTAAGCAGCTGGGATGCTGTTACCTGCCTTCCATCTGAAGCTGGCACAATTTCAGCAATTTCTTTAATCAGCTCGATTATTTTCTTGTCCTCATCAAACCTGAATCCCTCTTGCGTATAGTAACCATAAACGACTGTATCGCCACTGATAACCTCACCACTATCGGGAGGCGTATTTCCGGTAATAAGATTAAGAAAGGTAGATTTGCCAACGCCATTGTCGCCGATAACACCAATTCGTTCACCTTTTGTGAATAAATATTCAAAATCTTTAAGCAATACCTTTTTGCCATAAGCCTTCGTAACATCTCTCATTTCCAACACCTTACCACCCATGCGTTGCATCTGAACACCAATTTGCAGTTGCTGCTGACCACGTTTCTGTCCGGCTTTTTCTTTCAATTCATAAAAGGCATCAATGCGGCTTTTTGATTTTGTTGTGCGCGCCTGTGGCATACGACGCATCCATTCCTGTTCCTGTTTGAGCAGCTGGCCTGCCTTGGCTGTAGCCACTTTTAAGGCCTCTTCCCTTTCGGCACTTTTGCGCAGATAATAGCTATAATTACCCTGATGGACATACAATTCACCTTCGTATAATTCAATAATTTTTGTGCATACTCTGTCCAAAAAATACCTGTCGTGCGTCACCATCAAAAGTGTAATATTTGATTGGCTCAGGTATCCTTCGAGCCATTCAATTAAAGCAATATCCAAATGGTTGGTTGGTTCATCGAGCAACAACAAATCAGGATCATCCAAAAGCACAAGCGCCAGTGCAAGTCTTTTACGCTGACCACCTGAGAGTTGCCCAATCGATTGATTCAATTGAAGAATACCAAAACGATCAAGCAGCTGCTTAAGGCGTTGCTCATACGACCAGGCGTTGAGCCGATCCATTTCGGCTGAGGCAAACTCTAAAACATCAAGATTTTCCTGGTTGTAATTGTTTTGTAACGCCATTGCCTTTTCATAATTTCGAATAGCCTGAAGCACTTGCGTATGGCCACTGTTTATTAAAGCTTCAATGGTGATATCGGGATCAAAATTCGGCTGCTGCTCCAAATAGCCAAGCCTGATGCCTGCTGCAAAAGTTATGGTTCCGGTATCAGGTTCTTCTTTGCCTGTTAATAAACGCATGAGGGTTGTTTTTCCGGTTCCGTTGGCTGCTACCAGCGCAGACTTATCGCCTTTCTGCAAGCCAAATGTCAGGTTTTTAAAAAGTGGCTCGTCACCATAAGATTTCGAAAGGTTTTCAACAGAAAGATAATTTGACATTGGCATTTGCGTTTTAAGTCCGCGAAATTAAGCAAAACTATTGGCCCACAGCAACAAATCTGTCTTGAGTAAAAATTCAAAAAACAGTAAGACAACAGAAGTTCAAATTTATTGATTAACAGATTTTTTTCACTGTTTTGGCAAATTTTTCGTAAACTCTCATACTTTTTGAAAAGTGAATTGGGATATTGAGACGAGGAATTGAAAAGACTAAGTCAATAGTATTTCTGGATTTTTTTCAATAAACAATAAAAATATGATCAAATGATTAAATTTAGACAGATTCCATATTTAGGATTTTTATTTCATATCGAGATTATACCCTATGTCCTAAATAATTTAAATAAATGATTTACAGCTATTATATAGAACTGGCACATTGTTTGTGATTTATATTTTGTAGAACAAAAAATCAGAAGTCATGTCGCATCCACGCTATATTTTCATGCTAGTGTTTACACTGTTTATTTTGAGTGCCTGCAAAAAGGAATATCCTGCAATCAATCAAAAACCTGCCGATAACACAGCTGACTTAAACATACCAGAAGGTTTTAACTGGAAAACAACCAGAGACATTAGCCTTGACATTGCACTTCCGGCTGAAGGTTTTTATCCTTTACAGTCAAAGATATCTGTTTATCAGGGCAATCCCTATCAAAACGGAATTAAACTAACGGAAGGAAGTATCTCACGTGAGCAAACTTTTACGCAGCAGCTTCGTATTCCTGCATACCTTGATGCATTGTTCATCTACCTGGAAACAAGCACTGGAGCAACACATCTCAGCGAAGTTGAGTTACAAGGAAACCAGCTGATTTATACATTCCCAGGTTTGGAAAACAAACAAATTGGAATCAAATCAGCTAATGCTGTCCAGGAAGACGGTCCAGGATGTGATGATTGTTTTCAGGTTGTATCGGGCAATCAGACTGCCAATGTGCAGCAAGGCAGAATTATATGTGTTCAGGGTAGTTTCAACGGTTCTGTACAATTTAAAAATGGCGGTGGCACACTCAAAATTTGTGGTACGGCAGTTATTAATCAGACACTTGGGATGCCCGATAATTCTCATGTGATTGTTACTCAAGGAGGCAGTCTTACAGTAAATGGATTTAACATCTGGGGTAATAACAGCAGTGTAAAGGTTTATGCCAATTCCACTTTAACAATTACTAATAATCTTACAACGGATGGTGTTTTTGAAAACCACGGTGTCATAATTGTTAATTCTTCAGCCACAATTCAATTACTTGATGGTCCTTTTATTAATACTGGATCAATTTCATCAGGCTCAAACTTTCAAATAAATAATGAAGAATTTATAAATAGTGGTACAATCGAGTCAGGAGGCAATTTTCAACTAAACACCAATAGTAGTCTTACTAATACAGGAAGTGTTACAACCGCTGGAAAATTTGAACTAAATGGCAGCAACCTAACCAATGATGGCTTATTTACAGTAACCAGCAATGGTTTTAGTTTAAACAGTAACAGCAATCTTACTAACAATGGAGAAATCACACTGAACAATGGTGATTTCAATATCAATTCAGGAGGAACTTTTACAAATAACGGCTCTGTTACAGTCGATGGAAAGATTAATTTCAACAGCGGAGGTAACGTTTACAACAACTGTAAAATGACTTGTACCGAGCAATCCGAGTTTAATTCAAGTAATATCAATTTTGATGGCGGATACTTCAGGAGCGATACCAGAGTTCAGATTAATGGTGGAGCAAATACAGTGTTAAATAATGGGAGTATGATCTCAACTCCTGAATTTATTTTATACACCAATATTTTAGGTCAAGGCAGCCTAAATTCCATTAAAGCTGAAACAGAATACAAATTAACCAATGTTGATGTGAGCGGTGCTATTGAATCTTCCACCGACAATTTGAATAACCTGTCAAATGCTCCCTTAAATCAGCTTTTTGTTAATGGAGCTACACTAGTTGCTCTTGGCGAAGAAGAAAATTTTTTAGCGGTAACCAATTGTAATCCAGAAGGCGTTGGCAGTGTAGTTGTGAATGACAGCGACGGTGATGGAGTGCCAGACGATCTGGATGAATATCCAAATGATCCTGAAAGAGCCTTCCAATCGTTTTATCCTAATAGTGAAGATTTTACTTCCATTACCTTTGAAGATCTTTGGCCAGGCTTGGGCGACTTCGACTTTAATGATGTGGTTGTGATTACGCAGTACGAAATCGTCACTAATGCTCAAAATGAGTTAAAAGATCTGAATGCAAAATTCAGATTGATGGCAGCAGGTGCAAGTCTGGATAACGGTTTTGGCGTTGCCATACCCATCAATCCTGCCAATGTGGAGAGCGTGAGCGGCGGAATTGTTTCCGGCTCTGTTGTAACTCTCGACGCTAAAGGCTTTGAAGCTGGTCACACCAATCAAACCGTCTGGATTGTGATGGATGCCATTAATCAAATCTATCAAAACAATGGCTACCTAAATACCATGCCTGATATTCCCTATGTAGAAACTGACACCATTGTGATGAGCATGACCCTCAGTACGCCACAAGCCGACTTTGGTATTGCCCCTTTTAATCCATTCATTTTTGTTGATCAGGAACGCGCAAAAGAAATCCATCTGCTCGACAGTCCTCCTACGGAATTGGCTTCTGACGAATATTTTGGGATGTGGGAAGATGTTTCAGATCCGGGAAGTGGCAGTTACTACAAAACAGGTAACAACCTGCCATGGGCAATTGAAATCCCTGTGAATTTTGATTATCCATTCGAAAAAATTGACATCCTGCAAACGCATCTTAAGTTTGGCGAATGGGCCAGCTCAGGCGGAGAAGTTTTTCAAGACTGGTACCTGGATGAGCCGGGATACAGAAATGAAGCTAATATTTACACAAAACCTTAAGCAGATAAAAACAAGTTAAAAATAAGATCCCTTTCGGTGAAAACCGGAGGGGATTCTTTATTGTCATTAATTCAGCAAAAGGATATTAACAAAAAATGACCAGCAACGAGGCTGATCATTTTCTCTCAAAAATTGGATTGGGCCTTGCGGCAATTATTAGTGTTAATCAAAGTTTTTGCGCATATACTGCATCCTTTCAAAGGCAGCTGTATTCTCAGTTTTTTTGTTAACCAAACCACGGAAATCATCGATCTTTTTGAAGTGATTTTTCTTCATCCAGTCTGCTATTCCACTAACGATTTCGCTGATATAAGGAATTCCGTTTTGATACAATGTTGTGCACAATTGCGTTACTGTTGCGCCAGCCAACAGCTGCTTCACCACACCTATTGAATAATGAATACCCGTTGAAGCAGCCAGATCACAATTGATGCCATCGGCACTCAGCAAGGCGATCCAACGCATGGGGATGGATTTTTCATCCGGGCTGGAAAAGACATTATCCGTCACCACTTTCATATTAGCGATATCCACATCAGGATTATAAAAACGATTGAAAAGCACCAAACCATCAGCACCTTCGTCTGCCAGGCGATTGGCCATGGCAAAGATATTAGTGAAATAACGTCCCATTTTTACAGAAACGGGAATATTCACCTGTGCCTTTACAGCCTTCAGAATTTCTGCATACATATCCTCGATCTGCTGACTGCTGATTTTTTTGTCGAAAGGAAAAATAGCAATATTCAGCTCAATGGCATCAGCGCCGGCTTCTTCAATTTTCTTTGCAAAAACAGGCCATTCCACAGGGCTAACGCAATTTATACTCGCAATAATCGGAATATCAACAGCAGCTTTAGCATCACGAATCAGCTTCAGGTAATCATTTACGCCACTACCTTTTGAAATTTCAACAACATAGTCCGAAGCTTCCGGATACCAGAAATACATTTCATTCCGTTTGAGGCTGGCTTCAGTTTTGGCTATGATTTGTTCTTCAAAAAGTGATTTGAGCACCACTGCTCCTGCACCGGCTTCAGCGCAGGCTTTGATATTTGGCAAGGTTCCGGTAAGCTTGGAACTACTCACCACAATTGGATTTTTTAATTTCAATCCAAGATATTTCGTACTTAAATCCATAAGAATTGGTTTTAATTAGTTAATCAATTTTTCTGACAAATGATGCTGAAAAAACGCCAAGGCAGCATCCAGGTTTGCTTTTGCTGCGGCACTAAGCTTTTCTTCAAACTCCCACTCATAGCCTTTAAGGTGTAAAAGCCAACTTTCAGGGGTTTTGTTAAAAATCTTGCGACACAAATCCAATACAAAAGCCGGAGAAACGGCATGCATCGTAAACTCCACCTTGGCATCAGATGGCTCTACTTTTGTAAGGCTAAACTGCTCTAGAGGCTCAATTGTAGCATCCACAAAATAAACCAGATCGTAAGCTGCGATTTGTTCAGCATCCTCAATATTAAGCTGATAATTGGTGTCGAGCGCAATATTGCTTATTTCATTTTCGGTAACCCATTGCTCCATCTTTTCGATGAATGCGGCACCCAGGCCATCGTCCTGACGACCCGGGTTACCATATCCAAAAATTAATATAGATGGTTTTTGGTTCATCATTGAGAGCGCTTACGATCAAGGATTTGGTCTTTTGGGCCAACAAGTGTAAGCTCAAGCGGCATTTTTCCTAAAGCGTGTGTAGCACAACTTAGGCAAGGATCATAGGCACGGATAGCTACTTCCACAGCGTTCATCATGCCTTCTGTAATCACTTCTTTTCCAGTCATTACTGATTTAGCTACATTGTTTACTGCCTTATTCATCGGCTCATTGTTGTTTGTAGTAGAAACAATGAGGTTTGCCATTTCTATCTGATCATTGTCGTTGATTCGGTAGTGGTGGAAAAGCGTTCCGCGCGGCGCTTCGATCAGGCCGACGCCTTCTTTTTGTTTTACGCCTTTTATTACCAAATCATCACCAAGCAGATCGGGATCATTGAGTAATTCGCGAATCATTTCTGCTGCGTGCAGGGTTTCAATCAAACGGGCATAGTGCATATGCAGGCAATGATTGTTTGGTTTGCCATTGGTAAGCGCTTTGTAGGATTCGAATTCTTTTTGTGCCAATGGTGTCGGGATAAAATCAGCTGTATTTAATCGAGCAAGCGGCCCAACACGATACCAGCCTTTTTCCTTACCATATTCTTTCAGGTATGGAAATTTCATATAACTCCAGCTGCGCACTTCTTCTTCGATATACTTGTCATATTCCTGATAGTCAACATCATGCAGGATTTTATTTCCTTCTGCATCCACAGCACGCAACACACCATGATAAATATCCAGGGCACCGTCTTTGCGCACCAAACTCAGGTGGTTGCTAGGGAAATAAGAAAAGTTATCTACAAAATCCTTATTCGCAAAATAATATTTCTTGAAGAAATCGAGGGCTTCTTCGGCCCAGCTTACCATCTTGTCTGCGTTGAGCGGATCGGCACCTTTTAGAAACTCATCACGTTCTTCGATGCTCAGATTTTTATTGATACCACCGGGAATAGCTCCTGTGCCGTGAATCTTTTTACCTGCTGTCGCTCTGATAATTTCCTGACCAAATTTACGCATCATCACACCTTGTACCGCAAGATCAGGGTTAGTGAGTGCAATGCCAATGATATTGCGAGTTGCCGGATCGCCATCAACTCCGAAGAGGAAATCAGGCGCACTCAGGTGAAAGAAATGCAGGGCATGCGATTGGAAAAACTGTCCGTAATGCATCAGGCGGCGCATCTTTTCACCTGTTGGTGTAAGGCCATCGCCAGTGCCGGCACCCACAATCACATCGAGGGCTTTGGCAGCTGCAAGGTGGTGGCTCACAGGACAAATTCCGCAAAGGCGTTGTACCAATACAGGAGCTTCCCAATAGGGACGACCCTGAACAAAACGTTCAAAACCGCGAAATTCTACAATATGCAAACGACTTTGCTGGATATTGCCCTGCGCATCCATGTGGATGGTAACTTTCCCGTGGCCTTCAACACGGGTTACAGGTTCTATGGTTATTTTCTTTGACATAATTCAGTAGTTTTTAGCTTAATCAAATTTTACAACTTCGTAGGGCAATTTCATCGGATCGCCTGTTACCAGTGCTACCAATGCGTCCCAAATCAGGTCGGCGCGTGGTGGGCATCCCGGCAAGAAGTAGTCTATTTTTACTATTTCGTGACATGGATATACCTTATCCAAAAGCATCGGAAGTTCATCATCATTGGGCATGATGCCATCCTTATTGAGCTGAACTGTTGGACCGCCAATATAGGCTTCGTGCAGACATTCCTCTACAGGAATGCCATTTCGCAATGCCGGCAGACCTCCCATGATGGCACATTCGCCAAGAGAAACGAGAATTTTACAGTTTTTACGAAACGATTTCAGCACTTCTATATTTTCGCTGTTGCAGCATCCACCTTCGATCAGGCCAATGTCGACAGGTTTGGTAAAAGTTTTGATATCGTCAACGGGAGATTTGTTAAACTCCACCAGTTCGATTAGTTTCAAAATACGCTCATCGATGTCCAGCAGGGACATATGGCAGCCAAAACAGCCGGCCAGCGATGTTGTTGCTATTACAGGTTTACTCATAGTTTTTCCTCCCGTTATTTAGAGTTTAATATCACTTCCAATGGGTTCCTTATCAAATCTACGCTTGCCGATCGGGATATCAAATCCTCTTTCCTTAACGAGGATAGATCCCACCGGACAGTTTTCCATAGCCAGCTTAGCTGTTGCCTCGTCAATGACTTTACCCATTTCTTCGTCAAGTACAACTTCCAACTTATGACCTCTGTTTTTGAAAACAAAATACGACCTGCCAGTTTCGTCTTTGATGGTTTTGATACATCTTTTACAGAAGATACAGCGATTTTGATCCTTAATGATTTTTGGCGAACTGGCATCAACAGGTTTCATAGGAAACTCGTATGGGAAGCGAGGCACCATCATCTGGTAACGGTATGCCAGCGCCTGAAGTTCACAGCTTCCACTTTTTTCGCAAGCCGGACAAAAATGATTACCACTTACAAAAAGCAGTTCGATAATAGATTTGCGCAAATCCTGAATTTCTGCGGAATCGGATTCAATCTCCATGCCATCAGTCACCGGGGTGGTACAGGAAGTCATCAAACGGCCATTGATCCTGACGGAGCAGATACGACAGGCTCCTTTGGGTTTAACACCTTTCATATTGCAAAGCGTAGGAATGTAAATTCCATTGTCTGCAGCGGCATCAACGATGTATTTGCCTGCTTCGGCCATACATTCTTTGCCATCTATTTTAAATTTTATCAGATCACTCATGATACTTTTTATTTCAGTTTGATTATTAATGGTGATTGAAAACCGGTACGCGTCCTACATAATTACACGACGCCTGAACGGATGCTTCCAAGTCGAAACCTTCGTCGAAGTCTTTGTCTTTTTGTAACAAAGCTTCATACAAGTGACGGAAGTTCTTCAAGCTACTCACAATAGGGTTGGCTGCTGTTTGACCCAGGCCACAACGACTTGGATTGAGCACCTTGCTCCATTCTTTCAGATCCTGAAGATCTTTGGCAACACCTTTACCGGCAAGAATCTTTTTCAATTTGTTATTCATTACTTGTGTCATATTGCGGCAGGTGCTGCAAGAGCCACACGATTCGTCTATGAAGAACTCCATGAAGTTAACCACCACATCTTTCAATAAGTTGCGCTGTTTTCCGAAGATCATCATCGAGCCTCCTGTCGAAAGGTCGGAATAGCCCAGTGTGCGGTGGAATTCATCCGGTCCGATCAAGGTGCCCGATGGGCCTCCAACCTGAACAGCCTGCACATCATACGCACCCACCATATCAAGCATATCTTCCACATTGAAGCCCCAGTTTACCTCGTAAACTCCCGGGAACATACAATCTCCTGAAATACTGAGAATTTTGGTTCCGGTTGAGTCATCGGTTCCAAACTGTGTGAACCATTCGCCGCCATTTTGCACAATGCGCACGGCAGTTGCAAAAGTTTCCACATTATTTATAATTGTAGGACTATTCAGGTATCCTTTCTCAACAGGGAAAGGAGGTTTATCGCGTGGTTCGCCGCGTTTTCCTTCGAGGGATTCGAGCAAGGCAGATTCTTCACCGCAAACATAAGCACCGGCACCAAACTGAATGCGAATATCAAAGTTGAAGCCTTCGATGCCGTTTATATTTTCTCCCAAGAAGCCATCTTTGCGCATTTTTTCGAGTACCTCTTCGAGGTAGTTTTTCATATAGCGGTATTCGTAACGGATATACAAAATACCTTGATCACCTCCAATAGCATAACCAGCCAGGGCCATACCTTCAAAAACAAGTTCGGGTTTTTCGGTAAGGATCACACGATCTTTGAATGTACCTGGTTCGCCTTCGTCGGCATTACAAATCACATAATGTTTTTCTCCTTTGGCACGGCGGCAAAATTCCCATTTCAAACCTGTTGGGAAACCAGCTCCACCCCTGCCCCGCATCGAAGAATGTTTAATTTCGGCGATTACATTTTCGGGCGACATATTGGGCAGTTTTTCTTTTATCACTGTACCATATTTATAGTCGTCCGACAAAATCATACCCTTACGTCGGATATTACTCGAAACCATCGAGCGTAGGCTGGGCAAGTGATTTTTTCCATCCCCAAAGCTCTCTTTGCGAAGATCGTCCATGGTTTTGCCTTCTTTCATCATTTTCACGATTTCACGCACACGGTAAGGTGTAAGCCTTGTGAAAACAACATTATTGATGATTGCAGCGGGTTCCTGGTCATTCATACCTATGCAAGCCGTGTCAAATAAACCGATCATGCCATCCGGCGTTACCTGTCCGAAACGAATTCCGGCTTCTTTTTCGAAAGCCTCCCTGATAGCCTCACGTCCGAACATGAAGGCAACCGGGCTGTTGTTGAGGTAAACAGCGTATTTGCCACGTGGCTTTGTGCTGAAGAAATGATAGAAGCTGATTGTTTGGGTAACATCAGCCTGCGACATATCCAGCATGGCAGCCATAGTGGCGATTGCCTCTTTGCTGATGAAGCCTTCGCTTTCCTGGATGTCGATCAGTATGTCCATCAACCGGTTTCGATTGCTTTGATACTTCTCAACAATTTGCTTTACAGTATTTTCCATGAAGAGATAATTTGTGGTTTATGGTTTTATTTTAACGAATTGACTTTTGTTGTTAAGCGTTTCACAACAAAAGTAAAGGCTTTTTTGAGCCCTGCAACACAAAACAAAAATTTAGAATCGATATAAATTGTGAAACAAAAAAATACCTGCTAACTTTCGTTAACAGGTACAAACCAAAAATCAAGACTTCAAATCATCTGGTATTCAGTTTTGTAACTACTTTTTTCTCATATACAAAAAGGTACTCTCCACTGCTTGTGAGCGAGAAACCAGAACCAGTTTTAGCTTTAAACTCTTTGTATTTGCCGGTATCTACATCAAAAGCTGCTACATCTGATTTTTCTGTTTTCATGATCACAAGGTCTTCAAATCGTTGGAACAAACCTGCAGTTTTATATTTACCGCTTGTGAGCAAGTCGCCGGAGATGGCATTAAAAGTTGAAACGCCCTTTTCGCCAACAACAATAACAATATCTGATTTGTAAGGCATAATCAAATTTGCCTGTCCCACACCACCTTTTGCAACAGGCACCTCAAAACGCTCATTTCCGGTAGCAACATCCAGTTTATAGAGAGATTTGCCACTCGAAACAATATAATCATCTCCCAAGAGAATGGCATTGGTGATACCCTTTTTAAACTTCTCCGATTCCCAAGCAAGGGTACCATCTTTTACGTTAAGTGCTTCGACACCAAAAGGTTTTACTTCCGGAAAATCTACAATCCACTCTTTTACATAATCATCTCCTGATTTATAACTTCTAAAATACTGGGTTTCCACACGCCCGCCTATTTGAAGTAAAACCTTATCATCAACTACATCAAGAGCTGGAATAGCTCTGGCTCCTTTTATCTCGTATGACGTCCATAACAACCTACCAGTTTGCAAGTCGTACTTTTTAACATACTGGTTTTTCTTGTTGGACATATCCAGGATATAAATATCATTACCTATTACAACAGGCTCGGCAACAGCGCCATACACACCAGATTTTTTAGTTCCGCTGGGCATTTTCACCACATCAGCAGTATAATCGAAAGCTGCTGACCACAATGTGGCACCGGTGTTGAAGTCATAAACCTGAAATCCATTGATCCGAAGAAAAACTTTGTCGTCATGGATATCCAGATCAAAAACAAATTCACCTGTTATAACCTTTTTTTCAGCCCTTCCGATATAACTATTTTCCCACAAAATTTCGCCATTAGTCATATTGATGCGAACTATCTGATTTTTAAACCCTGTAAAAAGTGCCATTAATCCACTTGACATAAAATTAACCATCACCATGGTGCGGTCTTGTGCGTTGTAAACATACTTACCCACTGTGCCACTGAATTTTGTAGTGTTCCATACCTCTTCACCTGTTCGGGCTTTAATAAAAACCAGTTCTTTTTTGAGTGTGATGGCAAATCCATCCTCCTCAGGAATATAAACAATTGATTCCTCCGTTACATCCTGATATTTATCAGTTGTCCAGAGCAATTCGCCGGTTTTCATATCGATACAAGCTATCTGATCTTTTCCAAGCTTCCGGTCGAACAGGAAAATGGTATTGGAAGCCCAAAAAGCATCCAACTCGTCCACTTTTCTCAAGCGCGGTGCCATGTCTTTGTATGCACTGGTCCAGATCGTGCTGCCATCTGCATTTCTAAAAACAGTAATTTTTTTGTCATCAGCAGCAAAGCTGTATGAATCGGGACTATCAGAGACATCTGTACCGTAGTAATCAATTTTATGGTTCAACTTGGTTTCCCAAACTGAACTCATATCGTCCTGGGCATTAATAAAATTTGATACAAATACTAAAAGAAAAGAGAAGATTAAAGTTTTCATGTTGTGTTTTATTGAGGTTAATTGAAATTGAAAGTATGATTGAATTTATAATCATTTCCTTTGGGCATTTTAAAATTGAAGCGGTAAGTCATCAGGTAATCTTTCAAAGTATTTTGCGACTTAATACTCCCTCCCTCATTGCTTTTTACAAATACCGTTACCACCTTGCCTTTTTCGTGAATCGTTATGCTCAATTCAAAATTTCCTGTGATTTGGTATTTCTCCGCCAACAGATAAAGGGTTCCTTCAGGTCCTTTCATGGCTTCATCAAGCTCAGCTTTTGCAGTTGCTACAATTTTTTGCTGCTCTTCGATCAGGATTTTCTTTTGTGCAAATACACTGCTCAATACTGCGCTAAACAGCATGATTAAGAGTAGTTTTTTCATTTTTCTATTGTTTAAGTTGAGGTTTCCAATACACCAAATGATTGCCCATAATCATAACAACAGTCTCATTATCATGCAAAAAATCAAAGGCTGTGCGCCCGTCAGGCGGCATGATACTTCCACCAGCATTTTTCTCCCAAAGCCGGTAGGCTTGTTCAAAGCGATCGAGCATCCGCATATGCTCGTAATCATAAATTTGCACCTCCGGAAAACGATTGGAATAAGAAACAACACCGAAGTATTTTCCATTGGGCGAAAGTTTGTATAATGGTTCAGCATTTGTTCGTGCCATGAAGCCCTTGCGCATTGCCGTTCCGCTAACGGCATCAGCCATCGATATGTAAGCCTCTCGAAAACTTATTGCTGATTGCGCTTTAGTATGTGGTATATGCTGAATATAAATGAACTTGCCATCGCTGTCAAAATTGAGCCGGTAAACAACATGGTATAGATCATCCACAGTGTAAACCAAATTAAATTTCTCTGTATCGAAAACACTAACCTCCTCCTTGAATTTAATATCAGTTTTAAGCGATTGTTTATTCTTTTTATACCGTGGATTTTTTTTCAGCTTTTCAGCATCCGGCCGGTGCGATACAGCTATGAATTTGCCATCAGGCGAAACGGCCACGGCGTTTGTTGCTTCTTTTACCTTAAAAGCTTTGTGCCGTTTCCCGTCCGGAAGTGTCCAAAAAACAACTTCCTCATCGGACACTGTAACCGCGAATTTCTCATCATCTGTGATGATTACCTGATGGTATTCATTAAAATGTCTTATCAAATCGCCGGTTTGCGCATCAATGATCTCAAACTCAACTTCCCGATCCTTATTAGGATTCCAATCCAAATAAAAAAGCTGCCTAAGCAAGATGTAGGAATCTTTCGCACTGTACTGCACCTCGGAGCCAGCATACCAGTTGCCAACATCAAATTTTTGGATTACCGTTTTTTCAATAGGATCAACCAAATAAAAAGGATGACCCTGAGTGCTGCTGACTGCAAGTGTTTTTCCATCATGAGAAAGATCGATACCCGATAAAAGGTAACTGTCAGATTCCAGAACAACACGCTCAAATTCCATGTTGACACTTTGTGCATGAACAAATGAGTAACTTTTTGCAAATAAGCTTAATATTAAAATCATTTGTTGTAACTGCTTCATAACATTATGCATTAGTATATTCACAGCACTCCTGCTTTGCAGAGTTGTTGAAAACCTCAAAAAATCAGGATAGCAAGCAGAAGTAGCTGTGAAAATAATTTTAGCCTGTCTTTTAGATTATAAGGTTTCAACAGCATCAAAAGTAGTTCTGCACCAGGGTGTTATTCCTACAAGAATAGTCGTAAAATGAATCGGTCGTTTACCGTAGAAATGATTTGGAAACTTTTTGTTCAGAAATGTATAGTATTGAATAATAATATTTTAACAGCAAATTTTAGGTTACAAAATAAAAATAGAGATTGTATCCCGCAGATACCGCAGATCTACGCTGATTCCTTTCTTTAATGATGATTTATAATAGTAACTGCGAAAACCTGTTTTACTTCTTGGGAAATTAATATCGAAAAAATAAAACAGACTAAGGACTTAAACAATTTTGAGCTAAAATTCCTCTTTTTGAATCCGGCGATGATTTTCAAAAATCAATTTTAGTGCTGCCGAGCCATACCAGGGATAAAGGTCAGCTTGCAACAACCCGTAATTAATGGCCGGATCTGTATTTAGAAGCGTCCTAACTTCGCTCGTGTCGATGCTGTTAATGATAAAAATCCCCCTAAACTGATCTTTGTTTTTTATGTAAAACGGTCCGGCCAAAACCAGTTTACCTGCCTCGGCCATCACGCTCATATTCGCCATATGGCCAGCAAAAAGACTATCTCTGATTTGTTTGTTTTCTTCCACTATTTTTCCGGTTCGAAGCATCACAAAGGTGTAGGTGCTATTACCATAGGCATCGGCTTCCAGTTGCTTTGCTAAGAGAGAATCAAACGGAATTTCCTGCTGTTGTGCTGTAAGCGAAAGGCTTATCAGAACGAAAATAATAATAGTAAGTGAGATTTTTTTCATAATTGCACCTATGATACATTAATAAGCTGCTTCATTTCCTTTAGGTGAAATACTTTTTTGCCGTGATTGGTTCTTGCTGCAACCAACATCGCTTTTGCTACAAAAGACGCCTGAACAGCTTGATAATTTTCAGGCATCAGAAAGTTTAAAGGTTTCATTAGCACTTTGCCGATTGACTCACCCAAACGAATTTCATTTCGCTGTCCCAAAAGCATCGAAGGCCTGAAGAAACCCGTGAAAGGTAAATCGAATCCAGAAACTGCAACTTCCATCTCGCCTTTGAGGCGCGTGTAGAAGTTTGTGCTTTTAGGGTTTGCCCCAATTGAGGAAACAATCAATAGTTTGCCTACATTGGTTTCGGCACAAAAGCGTGCAGCATTAACCGGAATATCGTAATCTACCTTTCGGTATGCTGTTTTATCGCCTTTTACCTTTTTGTTGGTAGTTCCAACGCAGACAAACACGGCCTCACTTCCTGTTATGGCTTCTCGGTAAGCAGATTCATCTTGAAAATCAATGACTTTTTGCTGAATTTTAGCGTTTTCCAGGTTAACAGCCCTGCGGTTAAGCAGCCGGATCGTTTGAACAGATTCATCGTGTACCATCAGGTTGAGCAATTCGCTGCCAATCAGGCCTGTTGAGCCGATTATTGTGAAAGAGTTATTCATGTGTCAAATAAATATTTATGCTAAGGTAATAGATTTTTGCTTTTAGCAGTCTTCATCGCAAAATGTGCTCAATAAAAAACAGATCGTTAATCGGTAATTATTTGCTGTCAGGGCTGACGCCCCTTTTTTTCTTGTAATCGCAGATAATTCCTCCCTAAAATGACGTGATTGTAACAAAGACAAACTCACCAACAATTTATCTCTTGACCACAGAAAAGGGACAACAACGTCAACTACACAGACTACCCCAAAAACCATTACAACCAAAACACCTCCCCTCCCATCCACAGCCCATCACTTTCACTATCTTTGCAACCAAACATCAAACCCTATGAGTAGCAGCAATTATATAGCCCTCGATTATTTCAAGCTTGACGAACTCTTTTCGGAAGAACACAAAGTCATCCGTTCCTCCATACGCGACTGGGTAAACCGTTCTGTAAAACCCATCATCGAAGACTATGCCCAGCGCGCTGAATTCCCGATTCATCTCATTAGGGAGATGGGAGAATTGGGCGCTTTTGGCCCTTACCTGCCTGTAGAATATGGCTGTGCCAACCTCGATCAGATGGCTTACGGACTCATCATGCAAGAACTTGAACGCGGCGATTCTGGTATTCGCTCAACAGCTTCGGTACAGTCGTCGCTGGTGATGTATCCTATTTTTGCCTTTGGAAATGAAGAGCAGCGCCAACGTTATCTTCCACTTCTTGCCAAAGGGGAATTGATCGGCTGTTTTGGCCTTACGGAACCCAACCACGGCTCCAATCCAGGCGGTATGGAAACTCGTTTCCAAGATGCAGGCGATCATTTGGTTCTCAATGGCGCCAAGATGTGGATCACCAATGCTCCCATTGCCGATATCGCTGTTGTTTGGGCCAAAGATGAACAGGACATCATTCGCGGACTGATCGTCGAAAAAGGCATGAAAGGCTTCACAGCCCCCGAAACGCATGGCAAATGGTCGCTCAGGGCTTCCGTTACAGGTGAGTTGGTTTTTGACGAGGTAAAAGTCCCGAAAGCAAACTTACTGCCCAATATCAAAGGGCTAAAAGGTCCGATGATGTGCCTCAACAGCGCACGTTATGGCATTGCCTGGGGAGCCTTAGGTGCTGCCCTCGACTGCTATGATGCTGCGCTGCGCTATAGTTTGGAGCGCAAACAGTTTAACAAACCTTTGGCAGCTTTTCAGTTACAACAAAAGAAATTGGCCGAAGCAGCCACCGAAATTACCATGGCACAACTGATGGCCTGGCGCTTGGGTACGCTTCGCAACGATGACAAAGCTACGCCAGCCCAGATTTCAATGGCCAAACGCAACAATGTGGCCATGGCTTTAAATGTTGCCCGCGAAACACGTCAGATATTGGGCGCAATGGGCATCACAGGCGACTTCCCTATGATGCGACATATGATGAATCTGGAATCGGTGATTACTTATGAAGGCACCCATGATATCCACCTTTTGATCAGCGGTAACGACCTCACCGGTATCAGTGCTTTTGTTTAAAATATTGAATCACAGGCTTATGCCACATAGCTGAAACAGTACCCTTGCTCCTACGTTGCCATCCCAGTCATCTTCGCCGGGAGCCACCTCGCACAGGTCGAAACCAATTATTTGTTTGCCTGATTCCTTGATTTGATTGAGTAGGTACATCAACTCTTCAAACTGCAGGCCTCCGGGAACAGGCGTGCCTGTATTCGGACAAAGCACAGGATCGAGGCCGTCAATATCCACAGAAATATAAATTCTTCCGGGCAGTTCTGAAACCATCTGCTGTACCTGCTCGGCATATAGTCTTCCCTCAAACTGTTGCTTGCGCAGCTCCCTATCGTAATAAACACTGATTTTTTCCTGCTTGAGATCTGCAAAGTCAGCTTCTTCATGACAATAATCCCTGATCCCAACCTGAACCAGTTTTTTAAGCTGCGGAAATTGGGTAACCACATTATAAAAAATGGAAGCATGAGAATATTCAAAACCTTCGTATGCTTTACGCAAATCCAGATGTGCATCAATCTGCAAAACACCATAATACTCTTGCTGGTCGCGCAGCCACTGGTGATAGGCCAGTGGAATGCTGTGATCGCCACCCAGCAAGCCAACAGTTTTGCCCTTTGCTTTCCAGTAAGCAATACGACCTTTGAGCCAGCTGTTTTTCTTGATAGTTGCTTCGGTTATCCGCTGGTAAATGGGCTCAAACATTTCAGGAAACTGTTCTAATTCACCTGTTTCAGCTGCTTGAATGATGGTTTCCGCTTCCGGAATAAGCGCGTCATGAAGCTGACGTAATTCTTCAGGGAACTGATCCATCCAGATGCCGCTTTTCCACAGGGCTGGATAGTCGTGATGGTGCAGATCAACCTGTTTGGAAGCTTCATAAACTGCTGCTGGTCCATTGGCTGTGCCACGTCCATAGCTTGTGGTAAGCTCCCATTCCACAGGGATAATTATAATTTGTGCATCTGCGGACGTAAAAGGAAGTCCAAAAATACCCGCATCAGCGGAGGCTGCTGCATTGGGATTAAAATTTTCCGGGATACTCATAAATTAGCTAAGGGTTTAAAGATAACCTTCGTAAAGTTTGTCGGCAATGTTCTTTCGCTTCTCGGTGTCGTGTTCGATAGCCATCAGTTCCTTGTAAACCGTTTCCAGTTCATCGGCTTTTAAAAGGGTAGCCCAGTCTGCAGCTTGTTCGTGGACAGTGCGTATGCGACACAGATAGCTTAGCAGGTACTCATCCTCTGCATTTACAATCCATTGCAGCAGTTCGAGTTTTTGTTCGGCATTATTCATGACTATCACTTTTGAACAAAATTAGGCTTTTATCACGAAACAATGAAATGCTTATCTTAAAACTATAAAGTCTATTTTTGCAAAAAATCAATTTTGGATCTTTTTTCAGCTTTATATCCTTTTGAGTTTTGCAGTCTGGCAAGTGGCAGCAGTGGCAACAGCTATTATATCGGCAATGGCGACGAAGGCCTGCTGATTGATGCCGGCATCAGCAGCCGACAGATCGTTGCGTCATTGGCCGAAAGCGGCATCAGCATGAGTCAAATCAAAGCCATCCTGATCACACACGACCACAGCGACCACATCAAAGGTTTGGCTACCCTTGCCAATAAATATAGTTTGCCAGTAATGGCTACACCTGATTGCCTGAAAGGCATTAGTAAGCACCCACTCACTGGCGAACTGGATAAGGATTTGATGCAGGCCATCAAAACACGAAAATCCTTCCGGCTTGCAGGTCTGGAAATAACGCCCTTCAGTGTGCCTCACGATGGCATGGGCAATGTAGGTTATCATGTACGCAACAGTCATGCTTCCTTAACTTTAGCAACTGATTTGGGTGTTTTGACTGATGAAGCAATACATTATCTGAAAGCATCAACTGCTATCGTGCTGGAATCAAATTATGATGAGGAACTTTTGCAAAAAGGTTCGTATCCTCCTTACCTCAAGCAGCGCATCCGCAGCCATCACGGACATTTAAGCAATGCCGATGCAGCCACATTTCTTCAGCAACATTTTCATCCGGGCATTCAACACATATTTCTTTGCCACCTGAGTCAACACAACAATCACCCCGAGCTGGCAATGGAAAGTGCCTTGAAAGCCTTAAACGGCGCAGCTGATGCCAACAAAAGGGTTACAGTGCTGCCACGCGGACAGCGATCGCCTTTGTTTCATTTGTAGGTTTTCACAAGTCTCGGTTTATGGTTTTGTTTCCAATTTTTGGAATTTCTTTTAAGACAATAATTTTTAATTACCTGATTAAATGGTAATTATAATTTTATTCATTTTTGGCCTTATGTTTGATATATTAAAAATAAATTGACTTTATGAAAATCAGAATTATTCTAATATCAACTGTATTATTCTTCCTGGTTTCCTGCAACAAAACAAAAGAACCCACAGAGCCATCTTCAGAAGGAATGGCTAATCTGAATGTTTCAGAGACTTTCAATTGGTCGTCGAGCCTTAATGGTCAACTCTTTATCGAATTTGATAATCCTGATAATGTCTCCACAGAATTGGAGTATTTGATGATCATTGATGAGCAGGGTAATGAACTTGACCGCACTACCATCGTGAATGGAAGTGCTGTGTTTAGGCTTTTGCTTCCGCAAAACAAAACTTACTTCCTGTATTTTCCGCTCACAGGGGATCAGCAGCAAATTACCGGCCTGGGAACAGTCACCATGAGACTCAAAAACCCGACAAATAAAGCAACTAATGCGATCAAATCAGCAGCAGTGGTCAGCTGCACCTCCTGCGACGAACCCATCGTAAACACAGGTGCTGAATTGCCCTTTCTTGCATCCGGATGGACTTTACTCAATGAAGTTGATGTCCCGGGATGGGAAACAACAGCAACAGATAATAAAATTGAAATGTGGGTTAGCGGTTTCAATGGCGTTCCGGCTCAGGAAGGTCGTCAGTTTTTTGAGTTAAATGCCAATCAGGTTGCTGCATTGTATCAGGAGCTCTGCCTCGAACCAGGTTCAACCATTCACTGGTCGGTTTGGCACAGGGGTCGTCAGGGTGTAGATGTTGCTGAGGTATTAATTGGCTCATCCGTGCAGGATGCTGTAATACAGGCCACCATGACAGATGGTAATACGGCTTGGGGCTATTATTCGGGCTCGTATGATGTGCCTCTGGATCAAACAACAACTTTCTTCGTGTTCAATTCTGTTTCTTCAGCCGGCGGAAACAGAAGCATAGGCAACTTTTTAGACAACTTTGAAATTTCTTGTGATTTTGATGGTGATGGCGTGATCGATCGCTGGGATAATTTTCCGGATGATCCGAATGCTGCAACCACCAGTTACTTTCCGGAAAGCGGCAAACAGGTATTGGCTTTTGAAGATTTATGGCCTTATCTGGGCGACTTTGATTTTAATGATCTGGTACTCTCCAATCAGGCTGTCATTAAAAAGAATGGTTCCGGAAAACCGCTCGAAGCCAGTTTTACAATCAGTATAGACGCCATTGGCGCCAGCTATAACAATGGCTTTGGCATGATGTTGTACACTGCCGATAAACAAGCTTTCGCTGATAATGTGATCGAATCTGTTAGCGGTGATGCAACAATAGACCCCGCTAATGTGAATGGACTAATTATTACCCACGACGTATTTGAAACCACCGACAACCGTTACCAGAACAACGGCTTGGGCGCTACCGGAATACCAGATACCTTAAAGTTTACAATTGTCTTCAATGAGGAAATGTCCGACTTTATTCCTGAAATCTACCTTTTCCGAACTGATGATCGCGGCTTGGAGGTGCACCAAAGTGGATTCCCCAGAACAGCTACCGCCAATCCGGATTACTTTATCACCGGCGATGATACAGGCGACTATAAAACTGCCAATGGATTGCCGTGGGCTATGGAAATCATCATCGAAGGCACCTATAAAAGTCCTGTCGAGAAAGTAGAAATTCTGCAAGCATATCCAGAGTTTGAGGGTTGGGCCACATCAAATGGCGCAAACAATACCAATTGGTATCTTAATCCCGTTTTAGATAAAGTTGTAACGATAAGTGCAGAGTAAAGCATTACTCTATGCATTCATTCCGTGAAAAAACGGATTTTGTTTGTGTAGTAAATAATCATGTGAATTTCTTCAATCATCAGGCGTACAAAGCATTACGCATCTGTTTCAATTTTTCATCGCTGATATAATCATCGTAATCCATCAGCTTGTCGATCATTCCGTTGGGGCCAATTTCTATAATACGGTTACAAACGGTGCGGATAAACTCGTGGTCGTGCGACGACATCAGGACATTGCCTTTAAATTTAATGAGGGTATTATTAAAAGCCTGAATCGACTCCAAATCGAGGTGGTTAGTAGGTGTATCCAGTATCATCACATTGGCGTTGCGTGTCATCATGCGGGCAATCATGCAACGTACTTTTTCGCCTCCCGATAGTACATTGGCCTTTTTGTAAACCTCTTCACCTGAGAAAAGCATTTTACCCAAAAACCCACGCAGGTAAACCTCTGTTGTGTCGTCAGAAAACTGTGCCAGCCAGTCCATGAGGCTAATATTTTTTTGGAAGAGGTGGTTATATTCCAAAGGCAGATAGGCTTTGAGGATTGTTTGACCCCACACAAAACTGCCGTTGTCTGGCTGTTCGTGTCCTTTTAAAATTTCAAAAAGCATAGTCATCGCACGTGTATCCTTTGACAGAAAGATAATTTTATCGTTTTTCTGAACGCAAAAGCTAAGCTTGCTAAAAAGCAATTTATCACCACTACTTTTGCTTAAATCATTCACCTCGAGGATAGCATTTCCGGGTTCACGCTCAGGTGTGAAAATGATGGCAGGATATTTTCGTGTTGATGGCTTAATTTCTTCTATATTAAGCTTTTCGATCATCTTCTTGCGGCTTGTAGTTTGCTTCGACTTGCTGGCATTAGCACTAAAGCGCTGAATAAATTCCAGCAATTCTTTCTTGCGTTCTTCCGCTTTTTTATTCTGATTTTGAAGCTGTTGCAGTGCCAGCTGACTCGACTCGTACCAGAAAGAGTAATTGCCAGAAAATTGCTGTACGCGACCGAAATCAATATCAACGATATGGGTGCAAATTGAATCCAAAAAATGTCTGTCGTGCGAAACTACCAAAACCGTGTTTGGAAAATTGACCAGGTAATTCTCGAGCCAGTTTACTGTTTCCAGGTCGAGGTCGTTGGTAGGTTCATCGAGCAGGAGGTTATCGGGTTTGCCAAACAGTGCCTGCGCCAGCAATACCTTCACCTTTTGCTGACCGCTCAGTTCATTTACCAGCATATGGTGCATATTCTCATGTATTCCAAGACCACTCAACAAACTCGCGGCATTACTCTCGGCATTCCAGCCATCCATATCAGCAAACATGCCTTCGAGCTCTGAAGCCCTCATGCCATCCGCCTCACTAAAATCGGGTTTGGCATAAATGGCATCTTTTTCGTGCATCACCTCCATCAGTTTGCTATGACCCATCAGCACCGTATCTAATACTGTATAGTCGTTGAATTCGGAGTGATTCTGCTTTAGAACTGATAAGCGTTCTCCTGTCCCCATCAATACATTTCCCTTGGTGCTGTCCATGTCCCCACTCAAAATCTTAAGTAAGGTTGATTTTCCAGCTCCGTTAGCACCGATGATACCATAGCAGTTTCCGGCAGTGAACTTTAAATTAACATCCTGAAATAGTATGTTTTTACCAAATTGAATACTAAGATCGGTAACAGTAATCATGGAATAATTTTAATTGATGTTTATCCGGCTGCAAAGGTAAGTTTAATTTGTCGCGGCTAGGCAGGTTTTGAATGATTGACGCTATGCCATTTAAAGCCCAATAATCAAGGGGTTTGAATTGCTTTTGCAAGGAAATTGAAATTTAGTTGAAATATTTTTAAAGATTCGCGCGGGAACGAGGTGCTCAAACGAAAACCCAAGACTAAAGTAGTAGCTACACCACCATACCCCATAATACTTTATCAACACTTAAAGGAATTTTAATCCACACTCAAACAAAGATTTACATTAAATTTAATGAAAGACATTTGATCATCCTTGCCTCAAAGATTTCCACATACCCTATCATCGCTTACTTTAAGAAATATTGTAACATCAAAACTAAATATCAACAGTATATCTCTCTATTTCAATAATTTGTATTAAATGTTTTCTATTTTGATTATTGTTTCCACTGTTTCTGCAATAAGCCAATCCTAATAAATATTTCAATGATTATCCTTTACTATTTTCTTGGCTTCGTAGGCCACATCAACCATTAATCCGCCAAGCTGCTCATAGAGGCTGGCAATGCCACCACTCAGGTTCCAGGTATTGGTAACAACCACTATGCTGATGTCATTCTCCGGATCATAGGACATAAGCGAGAGATAGCCTTCGTGCGCACCATTATGTCCATAACCCAGCCCGTTTGTAAGCGATAGGCCACAGCCATAAGCATAGGTTGACGAAGTATTTGTCGGTATCACATTCATCATCACGGTATTAACTACATAACTACTCAAAGGGCCTTCGCCTTGCAAAAGCTTGCGGATAAAAATTGTCAAATCGTGAGGTGTAGTAATAATATTTCCTTCGGCCACATTACCCGAAATATTTGAGACAGTAACGTCAAATACTTCTTGGTTAAATAATAAATAACCAGGAAGATAAGGCTCTGGCATTTGTTGTTCAGTTCCCAATACCGGCACCGAAGTGCTCGACAAGCCCATAGGTAGCACAATTTGCTGAACGATAAAATCCTGATAGCTCATACCCGAAACCCTTTCGATTATTCTTGCCAGCACCGAATAGCCTGTGTTGCTGTAGTGATAATCCGTTCCCGGCTCAAAATAATATAAAGCTGTCGTAGCCACAACACTGATCAACTCTTCAGGCGTAAAGGTATGATCGGGTGTTTGTTCCATTACATATTCAAGATAAAACTGGCCTTTGTAAGGCACATTAGCCGACACAGTATCCGGAATGGCATCATTGGTAACGTCAAAAATGCCTGCGCGATGTCGTAAAACATCCACGATACTAATTTCACTTTTATAAGGAATATCGTATGCAGCAGTGTTTGGCAGGTAGAGCTGATCAGTCCCCGGAATAGTATCAGTAAGCAAATGATCAATATTAAGTTTACCTTGTTGGTGAAGCAGCAAAACTGCCGCAGCAGTAAAGGTTTTGGTATTGCTTGCTGCCCTAAAGTGATAGCCGGCATCAACGTACTTATCAAAATGACTTGCGGCAAAATAAGGCTCACCATGGTCAAGCACCTGTATTACAATCCCGCCCGGATAACCGGGGTGCTTCTCAATATAAGCACTCATTTTGGTGTTGAGCATATCAGTTATCTTGATCTGTAGCTGATCGGGAACAAAAGTGGGATTTTCTTCCTTTTCGCAGGCAGAGAAAGTAATCAGCAATGCCAGACTAATTAAACGAAGTGTTTTCATCTTTAGCATATTTTGTTTTTGTCGCACAAAGCTAGCATTTTAACCAATAGCTGGATGCACTTTTTATTGTCTTCGGACCAGGAATAGGAGAAAAATTATTGAATTGGCTATTGAAGACAGAACCACCTCATTAAAAATTCCCTCAGCAGAAAAGATATAATGATGCTAAGGTTTAATTTTGCAATACTGCAAGGCTAAGGCGTTTCAAATGGCTTAAAACGCACACTATGCTTTACACTTCATTTAGAGCAAATGGTCAGACTATCTAAAATCCTGGCAATTTCATTTTTTACTCTTTTAACAGTGCAATTAATCAATTAAGCATGATTTTCCGGTTTCGCAAAATCATCTTTAAGCTATGCAATGATGCTTATTGTCGATGGAAATACTTTTTTGGTGATTGCAACTAAATTTCTTTTTTAGAATTAGCATTAACTTTCCGAGTAATTGCATGCTTGTTACCCATGTTTTCATAGTAATAAACAGGAATTTTCTTATTTATTGTATCAGGACAAGTTAATTGTTAATTCCAAACTTTGATTTAACAATAGCTTGATGCACAAACTTCTTTTTTAGGGAAACCCACTAATTTTCCCCGGTCATAACCAAATTATATCCTATATTTGAACAGCTGTACAAAATTTGGCTTCTTCGTTCTTTAAAAATCAGACCAACTTTATTTATTGAAGAAAATCAATAATATGCTAATCAAGCAGTTAAACCAAATTCAAATGAAACCACTCAAAACTCTTGGCATGCTAAGCCTGATAATCTTTCTGCTATCGGCTTGCAAAAAAGATGAAACAAGTCGAAATGATGAACTTATTCTTGGCATGTGGATTAATACCTTGATTAACGATCAGCCTGTTTTGACTGACAACACTTTTGTGATTGAATTAAAACCAGACAAAACCCAGCTGTATGCCACTGGTTTTCATTTAGATGAAAATAATTCCCGATGGGAAGAGCATAGCAGCTATATATACACTATCATCGATGATAAGATTACTATTAATGGCTCTGATGTATTGGGGAAACAATTTTATATGGAGTTTAAAAGAGAAGCATTGGACGCTAAAACCCTCAAATATTCAGTCCCTGTTTTTACGATCGATGGAGAATATTTTCCGGATAACAACACCTACACTTGCATTAAAATAACTACTGATTTAAGGAACCGGTTTACAGGTATTTGGCATGGCCACAGCACAACTCCCGGAACTGCCGACGCTGCTTATCATTATTGGGAGTACTTTGCCGATGGAAGCTATCATTATTACCATCAGGCCGAAGCTGGCAACTGGAAAAAGAAAACTGACAACGAAAGCCATTACTTTTTGTATAGAGATTTCTTTGCTTCAAATTACAGCAACGATCTGATCAGCGGAGATACAGGTCAGGCTTTTGAATGCCGGAAGTTCACGACCAATGGAAATACAATGAGCTGGAATGGCCTTAGAGCAAATAACCAGGTCACTTCGTACGAAATGGAAAAAGTGGCTGCCCCATCAATAACAAAACTTTTTTAATTCAAATAAAATGAAGCTTAGCTTAACTATTTTAGTGCTTTTTGTGGCAGTAGTACTTGGCACAAAAGTATTCGGTCAGAGTAATTTTGATTATGAGTTTTCGCTCGTGCCAGTATCCGTAGAGGATTTGCCGGGACTCCACTCCTATGCTTTTGCCCAGCACGGAGAAAAATGGCTAATCGTTGGAGGCCGCAAAGACGGACTTCATGCCCGGCAGCCCTTTAATGCCTTTCCGGAATCTGCAAATAATACAGATATTTATGTGATAGACATTGTCAATAAGCAATTTTGGTCTGCCTCAGTTGATGTATTGCCTACCAGCCTAAAGGAGCAATTACAGTCGACTAATATGAATTTTCATCAGGAAGATGACACGCTTTATATTATTGGTGGTTATGGTTTTTCGGAATCTTCAAACAACCACATTACTTATCCCTATTTGACTACCGTAAATATTCCTGGACTCATTGAAGCAATTCAAAATAATCAAACTATTTTGCCCTTTTTTAAGCAAATCCAGGACGACATATTTGCTGTTACTGGCGGACATCTTGAAAAGTTGAATAATGTGTTCTATTTGGTTGGTGGCCATCGCTTCGACGGCAGATACAACCCCATGGGAAACCCAACTTACACGCAGGAATACACCAACCAAATCAGGAAATTCACCATCGATAATTCGGGCAGTCAATTGAGTTATGGAGATTACGCTGCCATTACAGATCCAGTGCATTTAAGAAGAAGAGATTACAACCTCCTTCCACAGATTTTTCCTGATGGCGAACAGGGTTTTACCATTTCATCTGGAGTTTTTCAAATCAATGCGGATCTGCCCTTCCTTTATCCGGTTGATATTAAAGCAAATGGGTATTCACCTATAACGAGCTTTAATCAATACCTGAGCCATTATCACAGTGCAGTGGCCTGTCTTTTTGATAGCATTAACAACCAAATGCATTCGATTTTTTTCGGCGGAATGAGCCAGTATTACTACGAAAATGGCAATCTGATCCAAGACAATTTGGTGCCATTTGTTAGCACAATGAGCCGACTGACACGCGATGCCAACGGAAATTTAACTGAATATCAGCTTCCGGTCGAGATGCCGGCATTCAAAGGTTCAAGTGCTGAATTTATTTCAAATTTAGCACTTCCACATTACGCTAATCAGGTATTAAAGCTCAGCGAATTAAACGAAGACAGCGTCATGATTGGCCACATATTTGGCGGAATCAATAGCAGTATGTTAAATCCATTTGCAAATAATCAGACAAATCTTACTAATGCCGACAATAGCATTTATGAAGTTTGGATCAGTAAAAATCCTGTTTCAATAAGCGAATTTGAAATTGACGGGCATAATCCATTTGATGTTATTGTGTTTCCTAATCCTTTTAAAAATGAGGTATTCGTAACTGTTAATCTAAACAATGAAACAAATATAAGCTACTTGATAACAAATGGGTTAGGCAAAATAGTATTAAGTTCTGATACGAAAATATTTAAAAAAGGTGAAAACACTATCTCCATAAATTTCAGTAAGAAACACAAAAAGGAACAATTATTCTTAACACTAATTTTTAATGATAAATATTACGTTACCAAAAAGCTAATAAGAGATTAAATATTGGTTTTATGTGTTTATATATTCAGGCACTAAGGTACACTTAACTTGAAATCATAAGCAGCAAATAATCCAACAGTAAAGTTTTACAAACCAGACAATTCACTTTTGTGGATTGTAAAACAATTTGAATCAATCAGAAGTGATGATTCAAATCAAATGCTTACGGATAAATTTATTCCACGCCCGGATGCCGCATTGGTTTTTCATTTCAAAAGTATTCCTAAGGTCGTTATCCCCATTGAAGTAAAACTCAAAAACTTTTTTGTAGCACTGGCTGTAATAATAAGGATTTCATTTGTCACGAAGTGTCAGGCAAGTAATCCTGATACGAATTGAATTATTTCTCAGATAGCTTTTGCTGCAAAACACAAATTAATAAAAAAGTAAAATGGCCATTCCCACCTCAAGCACCAAACGAGCAGGCAGTATCAGCATTGCCGGAGAAAAGTGTAACGGATGCGGCAATTGTGTTGCTGTATGTAAGGATTTTAGTCTGAAACTCCTGAATAGCAAAGCCGTAATCAGCGACAATCCGGCCTTTGGATGCATCGGCTGTGGCCACTGCATGGCCATATGTCCAACAGGTGCCATTAACATTTCAGGAAGAGAGATATCTGCGTCAGACTTGTTTGATTTGCCACCTAAAAATCAAACAGCAAATTAGGAGCAATTACTGGCTTTGTTTCAGCGCAGAAGAAGCATTCGTGAATTTCGGGACAAGGCCATTGAACCTGCCGTGATCGAAAAAATTCTGGAAGCAGCAACAACTTCTCCCGTGGGACTTCCACCCTCGGATGTGAATGTTTTGCTGCTCGACAGCAAGGCAAAAACGCCTCAGTTTACGCAGGATTTCAGTGAATATTTGGAAGGCATGAAATGGTTTGTTTCGGATTGGTTTTTAAGTGCGATGAGACCATTCTGGGGCAAAGCAAACCACGAATTATTCAAGGGATTTGTAAAGCCTATGTTCAAAGTTTACATTGAAAACATGAGGCAAGGAGAAAACCTGGTTACCTATGATGCACCTTTGGCTATGTATTTTTGCGGCTCGCCCTAAGCCGATCCCGCCGAATCGCTCGGTTTGGGAACCTGCATGCCAGGCAGCATCCATCCTTTGATAAAAAACAGAAACAAAGCCAGGGCGTTTCGTGAGAAGTATCAAATAAATTTCAAAAGCCGTGAAGGACTTTTTGTTGTTTTCGGTTATCCCGCAGTGAAGTATCAACATGGAATAAAACGAACTTTTGCTTCATTAACGAAAATGAATTAGCAATCTCAGCCCAAGAGGATTATAAATCCGCTAAACCAGAATCAACTTTGCCTTTGCGTTGCAATTTGGGATACCACAACAAATGAAACTATTCTAACTTTTTAACGTCAGGGTTTTGCATACCCACCAAACATTTTATTCAACCTTTCGTGCAGTTTATGAAAACCTTTAGGATCGGTGTACATGAAGATGCAACGGCCAGTAACCACATTAGCATTGGAAGCATTGATAAGCTTTTGCGTTTCAGGGCCATCCGAAAACTGTTGAATCCAGATTTGTTCGATACCTTTGTCCAAGGCCTGCTTCAATACGGCATCCGTTTTATCCTTTGGCAGCGCCACAACCAAGGCTTTAATATGATCAGGAAGTGAGGCAACATCCCTAACGCATCTTTTCCCTTGAAGTTCAACAAGTTCGGGATGAACAGGAATTACATCAAAATCGCGTTCGAGCAGGTGTTTCATCATTTGAGAACCGAATTTCTTTGGATCACGCGAAACACCAACAAGTGCCAACTGATGGTGTTTCAAAAAAGCATTGATTTGTTGCAGATTTGCTTTCATTTTTGGGAGTTTTGGTTTGCAGCCCAAAATTAAAGCATTTGATTGAAAGTTATAACTGCAGGAGTATTAATAATACAATCAAAAAAACTTGGCAAAAGCTATTTCACCAATAATTTCTCCGTCCCATACCCCTTATCGCTCAGTATTTTAACCAAATACATGCCACTTTGGAAGCCAGAAACAGCTACTTCAACCTGATGCTGTTGATTCTGAATCTGATGGATCAATCGGCCATGGATATCCACAATGCTCACTTGATAAGTAGCATCGTCAGGAAGTTGCAAAATTATTTGATCCGCAGAAGGATTCGGAACAATTTGAAACCTTAACTGTAGCTTTTGCTCTTTAACACTTGAAAAATTACAACCATCATTATTTTTCAGTGCTAAAATGTCTTCAGCAGATAACACCCGATTAAACACATTAATTTCATCTAATACACCATGAAAGTAATCAGTAGATTGCGGTGTATCGCGTCCAATTTCGAGGTCTTTATCATTACCGGTAACTGGGCTGTTTGGCGCGACTTCCCCGATCAGTTCTCCATTTAAATAACATTGGTACAATTCGGGTGTGTAAGTTATGGCATAATGATACCAGGTGTCGGCAAGCAGTTCGGCCTCACCCACATAGGTATCCATCATATAGATTTTCCCTTGCAGCCCATTCAATCCAAGCGAATATTGCCTGTCGAGCACCTCGTTAGTATTGGTTTTTGCCATTATTGGTGCCCATTGGCCGAAAGCAAGGGATTCATATTTGGCCCAACAAGCAACCGTAATTGCATCCACTGGTTCGTTGATGGATGCGCTGGCCGGAACACGCACCCAATCAGAAAAACCGTTAAAATACATTGCACTGTTTTCATTGCCCAAATGGTCTGTTGTAAAAACAGCATTATTACCCATATATTCAGCATTGTTTTCAAAAGCACTCAGGTCGTTGGTATTACCACAAAAAGAAAGGCGCAAAACCAGACTAGCTTCAATATCCTGAGCTTTGATATTGATAGTCAATAAGATAATAATAAAAGTAAATATTTTCTTCATAGCTTTGAGGTTTTAAGTTTAGCACAAAGTTAGCTTGTCTTATGAAGAAAGGAACTAAGGTAATCATCGTATAAGCTTCAGGTGAATGCACTATTTTTTTTATTGCTTGGCATTGGCATTGGCGTTGGCTCGTTTTACCTTAAAAATAATGATTAAGGATTGGTTCCAGATTAATTATATGAGAACAGTTTTACCCAGCGCGCACCCCTGATCCCCTAAAAGGGGTCAGCCCGCGAAGGCATTGTTAGCTATTGGCGTTGGCATTGGCTTTGGCGTTGGCTCGTTTTACCTTAAAAATAATGATTAAGGATTGGTTCAAGATTAATTATATGAGAACAGTTTTACCCAGCGCGCACCCCTGATCCCCTAAAAGGGGTCAGCCCGCGAAGGCATTGGTAGCTATTGGCGTTGGCATTGGCGTTGGCGTTGGCTCGTTTTACCTTAAAAATAATGATTAAGGATTGGTTCCAGATTAATTATATGAGAACAGTTTTACCCAGCGCGCACCCCTGATACCCTAAAAGGGGTCAGCCCGCGAAGGCATTGTTAGCTGTTGGCGTTGGCATTGGCGTTGGCTCGTTTTACCTTAAAAATAATGATTAAGCCTGATTAATCAAATAAAAACCATCAACCCGTAAACCCTAAACAACCTCCGCCACCACAAAAGTACTCCCCCCCACAAACACCACATCTTTAGCGCCAGCCAGCTCACGGGCATGGCGATAGGCCTCTGTTACCGTATGGTAAACTTCGCCCCTGAGCCCAAAACCAAAAGCAATTCTTGACAACTCCTCAGCATCAAGTCCGCGCGGAATGTCAGGGCGACAAAAATAATACTGTGCATTGGCAGGCAAAAGCTGCAATATATCATCCAACTTTTTGTCGTTGACCACACCCAATACCATATGCAGCTTTTCGTAGCGTAACTGACTCAGCTGCATCATATTCTGACGTATCCCAGCGGCATTATGTCCTGTATCGGCCACACAAAGCGGCATACGACCCAGCACCTGCCAGCGTCCTTTAAGTCCGGTGAGCTGTATCACGTTTTCCATCCCATGCCACAAATCATTATCTGTCCAGCTAAAACGCGCACGCACCTGATCCAGGGCGCAAACAGCCGTAACAAGATTCATCTGCTGATAATGACCCAGCAGCGGTAATGCAAGGTCTTCGTAGTAAATCTGATCGCCCTTCCACAGATCGAAACGCTGGCTCATCTGACTGTCCTGCTGTATGCGGCGAGCCTCAAAAAGCTGATCTGCAAAATACATTTCCGTGTCCTGTTCGGCTGCTTTTTCGGTGAACACCTCCCGCACTTCGGGCTGACTCTCCCCTATCACAACAGGCACACCAGGTTTTATGATGCCAGCCTTTTCGGCTGCGATTTTGGGTAAGGTGTCACCCAAAAACTGCATATGATCATAGCCAATATTGGTGATCACACTCAACACCGGTTGAACCAAATTGGTAGAATCAAGTCTGCCGCCCATACCAGTCTCCACAACAGCTATATCAACCTTTTCACTGTTAAAATAATCAAAAGCCAATCCCACTGTCATTTCAAAAAATGAAAGCTGCATGGCTTCAAAATCATGCTGATACTTTTCGATAAAGGAAATCACTTTTTCTTCCGGGATCAGCTCGCCATTGACGCGTATTCTCTCCCTGAAATCGCGCAGATGCGGCGAAGTGTGCAAACCCGTTTTAAAGCCTGCCGTCTGCAGCACGGCAGCAATCATATGCGATACCGAACCTTTGCCATTAGTTCCGGCAATATGAATAGCCGGAAAATGTTGCTCCGGATGGCCAAGTAAGTCCAGCAAACGGATGGTATTATTCAAATCGGCTTTGTAAGCAGCGGCTCCCACACGTTGATACATGGGCAGCTGAGCAAACATCCATTGCAGAGTTTCGGGATAATTCATGCGGCAAAGATAACAAGTAGCTGCATCCTTAAATTAGCAGCAAGAAGTTTTTTTCTGCAGACAACCGAAAGAAATAAAATTTCAGATCGCTATCTAACAGCATACCAAGCCTCTGCAAAAGAAAACATCACACCAACGATTATAAGAAATAATCAGTCGCTTATTTATTTTTTGCCCCGTTTAATCAACCAAGATAATTACCAATAAACTTTTTATCTAATTTAGAGGCTTAAAACAAAATCAAGGGATGAACACTGCCACCTGTCTTATCATCGACGATGAACGCAATGCCCACGAAGCACTGGCTGAATTACTCAAACGATACTTTAATGACAAAACAACAGTAATAGCAAGCTGCGAGTCGGTAAGCGAGGGTGTAAAGGCCATTAACAAACATCAGCCGGATATAGTATTTCTGGATATTGAAATGCCTAATGGCAGTGGCTTTGAACTTTTCAACTATTTCAATCCCATCAGCTTTGAAGTAATATTTACTACCGCCCATAAAAAATATGCCATCGATGCCATCAAACATGCAGCTTTCGATTACCTGCTTAAGCCTGTAAATATCGTTGAGTTACAGGAAGTACTCAGGCGCTATATGCTCAAACGCGTCAAGAAGCAAAAAGAGGAACGCATGCAACAGCTCCTTACAAGTTTGGCCGGACGCAGCAACGACTTTTCAAAAGTTGCGCTGCCAACACTCAATGGCTATCAGCTCGAAAACTATCACAGCATTGCTTACTGCGAGGCCGAAGAAAACTACAGCAGGGTTTTTCTGATTGATGGCCGGCAAGTGGTAGTAGCCAAAAACCTCGGTCTGCTGCAAGAGATTTTGCCCGGAAAACTCTTCTTCAGGATTCATAAATCACACCTGGTTAATTTGAATTATGTTAAGACCTATTGCCGCTATCAGCGTCATTACATTACCCTGGAAGATGGTACTGAGCTGGATGTGGCCAAACGCCGGATCGATGAATTTATAAAAACCATTTCGCATCATAACGAGCATAAAGAAACAACCGAATGAAAAGCCGTGTTTGCCTCATCTTGATGCTTACCTTAGTCAGTTTTGCTTTGAGGGCACAGCGGTTTCCTTATAATCAATTTACGACAGCTGAAGGCCTTCCCACCAATTCTGTACGTTCGTCCTTGATTGATTCGCGCGACTGGTTATGGGTAGGTACAGATGCTGGTATGGTGTATTATCAGGATGGCCTTTTTATGCGGGATAACAGGCTCGACACCATAAACGGAATGAGGGTTTGGGCCATTACTGAAGACAGCAGCAATAACCTTTGGATTGGAACATATGGCAACGGCCTTGCTTGTTTCACAGGCGATAGTCTGATATGGTACAATAGCAACAACAGCGCATTGGCTGCCGATGAAATTCGTATCCTGAAATATTTGCCCGATCACCAGCAACTGCTGATTGGAGGAAAAGATGCATTTGCTGTTTATGATGTTAACGAACAACATTTGACTAATTTCGAGCTTCAGCGTTTTGCAGGGCCCCGGCATTTCACAGATTTCCTGGAAGATAAGGGTAAATTTCTGGCGCTTAATAACATAAGAGAATTTACCCTGACCTATGATCCGACGTCTATGAAACTGGAACGTACCGATAGAAACTTCTATCCGGATACCACACTCTGGTCGGGTATTCACACCGCTGCCAATGAGACTTATTACGGGTTTAACCGCGATAGCTATTATTATAAATCTGCTGAGCAAGAATTTGTTAAACCAGGTATCGGACAAGTGTTTGAGTGGCTCGAAGATCCTTATGGAAACGTATGGGCTGCAGCCTGGGAGGCAGAAGGACCGGGAGGACTTTTTCGCTTCAACAAGGGTGATATGGTCAACTATAACAAAATGCTGGGAATAGAAAAAATTAATGGCTGGGGATTGGAATATGATGAAGTAAACGACTGCCTTTGGTTTTTGTCGCTCGATCAAGGACTTATCCAGCTACCTTCTCAAATTTTTAGCAGCCTGCCCCTACCTTTCCATCAAAAATCAGAAAAAATAAATGCCATCCAGCAGGATTCTGCCAACAATATATGGATCAGCACTACTAAAAATTTGTGGCAATTTGACGGACAAAAATTTGAAGCTTTTCCGGCGGAAGCAGTTTACAAAATACTACTTACTATCTATTTAACCCATTTTGATGAATGGTTCGATCAACTAAAAAATTTGGATTTTGACAACCCAATCCAAATCGATTCCCCATATTATTCGCTTCACGACAGTACGGGAGATTTGACCGTTTATAATTTAATTTTATTTCGCAATCTGCTTGACCTAAAAGATAAGCAGATTAAAACGATCAATGAATCCGATTTCTCCGAATTAAAAACAATATTGATTCAAAAACTTTCTGCTATTGCTGATAAGCGAGAACAGATCATATTCAATCAAGTCCTTCCACTTAGCAAGAATAAAATAATGGTTAGTACCAGCCTGGGCATGTTCAGCTATGACTTGAGCAAACAAAAACTGAACTACCTGAATACCTTATGGTTTGACAATAATACCCTAAACCAAGATACGCTCTATCAAACCTTTAACTTTAATTTGGAAGTTAATCGGTTAGTTTTTCAAGGAGAAAAAACATTTGGAATCCCCCGGATGAAAAAAGAAAAATATCCTGATTTGCCGCAATTCACTGTTGCCTCCGAAGCCCGTGCAGGCCGAATATGGTTTGCTTCACGTTTTCAAGGTTTATTTAGCTATTTTGGAGGTAAGTTTACACACCTCAACAAGCTTTATCCCGGCCTCAGCAATAATTTCACCTCCCTGGCATTTGCCGGCGACAGCCTGTTGCTGACGGGCAGCACGGATGGTTTTGTACACGTTTTCAGCAATGATAGCGCTACGCCCAAATTAATCAAAAGCCTCTCTTCAGATAACGGTCTCTCAGGGCGCACCATTCAATGGATCAAGTGCGACGACCAGGGTTTTCTGTGGGTGGGAACAAACAGCGCCCTGAACCATATCGATTTAAGTGCCTGGCTTTCCAACAACTCCATCGATATCAAGGTGTATGGCATCGCTGATGGTTATGGTGCTTTCGATGTAAATGCTGCCTTGCTGGATCATCAGGGAAGGATATGGGTAGAAAATGAGGATGAATTGCTCTTGATCGACACCCGAAAAGCAAATGCCTTCAGCAATATCCCCCTCAAACCCGAACTGCGACAAGTGGATCTTTTCCTGAAGCCCTTCAACTGGAAGGATCAGAAAAATATTTCTCCTTTTTCCAAAGTGCCGTTGAATCCAAGCTTCGAATACGACCAAAACTACCTGAGCTTCCATTACGGGAGCAATAACCGTATCGACCCCAAAAACGATTTCTACAGCTATCGCCTGCTTGGTCTCGACACCACCTGGTCGCAACCCGGCAATGAACAAATGGCTGTCTTTACAAACCTCGACCCGGGTGAATATACCCTGGAAGTGCAGCTTTTTAAACCTATCCACAAAATGCAGGGAAGCATTTCCTACCCTTTCAGCATACTGAAACCCTGGTGGCAGCAATGGTGGTTTATCATCCTTTTTGTGATGGCAGCTGCTGCCCTTCTTTTTGCCATTATGAACTGGCGCTTCCGTTACCTGCGGCAGCAGCAAAAACGCAAATACGAGATACAGCAGCAGCTGGCCGAGCTTAAACTGCAAGCACTTCAGGCACAAATGAATCCACATTTTATTTTCAATGTGCTTACTGCCATTCAGAATGCTATCCTCAAAAGCGAAATTGATAATGCCATCACCTACCTGGGCGATGTGTCCAGACTAATCAGACGCACACTCGACTATGCTTCAGAAAAATATATCGCACTTGAAGATGAGATAGCCTACCTCGAAAACTACCTGCGCCTCGAAAAACTTAGAATGAATGGTAGGCTGCAAATAAAATTCACTGTAGATCCTGCGCTCGACCAGCAAAACACCCCTATTCCGCCCATGCTCATACAGCCCCTGGTTGAGAATGCCATCAAACACGGCGCTTCAAAAGCCAAAGGACAAGGCATGGTAAGCATCACCTTTGAACAATCCGACAAAAATACTTACCGCTGCATCGTCGAAGACAACGGCCCCGGCCTCATAACCAAATCAAACAGCCAACACATCTCGCGCGGCCTCGATATGATCTATACCCGCATCCAACTGCTCAACGAAGAGTTTGGCGAAAAAGCATTTGCCTTTAAAATTTCTAACAAAATAAAACCTGATAGCGGAGCGAGGATGGAGATTCAATTGCCTTTGCAGGCCGATATAGACCAATAAAAACCTAAAAAAAAGGCTGCATAATCAATTGATCATGCAGCCCGGGGCTATTGGCTTCTGCTTTTATCAGGCAGCGGATTCCGCGGCATCCTCCAAAGCAAAGTTATAAATCACACTGTCGTTGCGGCTCAGCGTTATCTGCGCCTGCTCAGGCACCAGATAGCCGGGTTTGTGACAGCTAACAGTATAACTGCCTTCGGGCAGCTCGTCGAGCATATACCGGCCATCGGCATCTGTTTCGATGCTGTAGGCGTGCTCTATCAGGGTGATCACTGCTCCGGAAATAGCTGCACCACTGATACTGTCGGTAACCTGTCCGCTGATATCCGATTCAACAGGTAAATCAGGAGTGGCGGGTTTGCGGCGCGCCTTACGGATGCGGTTGTAGCGCAAGGCGAAGGCACGATGCAGATGGGCATTGTGTCGCACAAAACGATCCAGGTTCATACGCAACAACTGATTCTGTGCCTTGACCAGCAGGTCGATCTCCATACGTATGGCCCGGCGCCCGCTCACCTTGTCTTCCGTAGCATGCAGCATGGCCAGCATACTGTTGTGCAGGCTTAAAAACTCATCCCAGTCGGCCTGTATCAGGCCCAGCTGCAGCAGCTGTTCCATATTACTGCTGAACTGGTTTACTACCACCTCGCCATAACCCAGCATACGCGATATTGACACTGACCTGAACTGGTTCAGGATTTCGGTGAAGCTTGCCAGCAGCTCAGCATCCTGATTTCTGCTGCCAAGCATCACGCCCAGCTGTGCCACCTGATCGAGCAACTCGCGGTAACGTGCCCGCTTCTCTACCCTGTTGGCGATCACCGTTTGAGCCGACAAGGCCAGCAGGTTGAGCTTCTCGCGCAACAAGGCAGCGTTGCTGATAAAGGTTTCGCGTAACTGCTGCGCTTCCAGCTTGCCATCAAATACCTCGGGATGGCTTTCGAGGACCTGACTGATCGCCAGGATTTTTCTAGAACGCTTTTGTTCTGTTTTCATCTTATTATATTTTAAAAGTTTTTAAAAGTTTACTGCTAATAGTTTTACAAATCGTTAAACGAAAGGCGGTCAACCACCAAGGTGGAGCATTCACCTTTTGCTTACAGCCAAACACCCGTTGGCTGTGTAGCCGGATGTCGGGGATAAAAATTAAACGCACCGGCTCCGACCTAACAACGGTCGGCTGATGTGCCAACAGCACCTCATACTGTACAGGTAATGCCAAAACATAGCAGATCCTTACTTCCGCTGCATCACTTAAATCATAGTCATTTATCGTATTCATCTCAAAAGATTTCATACCCTATACACCTCGTCTGACCAGATTTTTGTTTTCGGGCATAAAAATCCTTTGTAAAATATTCACTGTCAACCACTAAAAAATTCAAAAAAATTCACGAAGGCACCCAAACTATCAAAAGTTAAACGGAGGGTTTGAGTAGGAATTTGATGAAAATGAGATGCCGGGGGAAGGCATTTTTGAGGCTCAATAAAGCAATGAGACCAAGGATAATCTATTTTTCTGCAAACAACCTAAAAGACTTCTTGCCTGCTGCCGTAAAACAGCAAGCCTGCTTTTACATTAAAGCGGTGGCCAATGGATTATAACCTGCTCAAAATCCGACAAGCCTGAGCGCAAAACTACCACCAGCCTGCCAGCCGGATCGGTTTGTGCAACTTAAGCTGAAAACATTTGCTGCTAATGCCTACTCAGCTTTTACTCTCGTAAATATGCTCCTTCCGGCTCAGCTGCTGAACTCAGACTTATCTCAGCAGGACTTTTTAAGGTTGCTGCTTTTGATTGATCTGCTCCCCATACCCTGGCAATCCTGTCCTTTATCTTCTGCTCAAAAATTTCGATCAGCTGCTTGTTGGCATCGACCAAGGCCTGCTCTTTTTCGATTTGTGCTACAATTTGACGTTGGGTTTTGGGTGGAATATTTGGCACAGGAATTCTATTTATAATTTCTTTATTCAAATTTGCCATTGTCACTCCTCTACTGTTAGTTATTAAGAATTCAACAATGGAATTACTTGACAGAATGAATGAAAAAAACTTTCCATCTTGGCTTTTAGGAAATCGGACAATCAAACAACCTGTGCCACAAAACCAACCATCTTGCTCTTCCTCAATAAAAGCTAAACGACCCATTTCACCTCTTCTTCCCATAATTATATCACCTGCTCTTAAAAAATACTGCGGAAGACTATTTGCCTTTTCAACTGAAATGGTTTCAGTCGCAAGAATATGCCTGTCTTGAATATGTTTCGGATTTATAATTGGAATACCATTTTTTTCATAATCTGATTTATGTAATTGGGTTCCAAAAGGACCAATTTGGATACTATCACAAATCTCCCCCAACTCCACCATCTCCCAATCCGGGTCAATATCAATTTTGGGTTTGTAGTTGGCTACTACGGCTTTGGCGCCATCTATTATTTTTTGGTAGGATTCTATTTCAGCTACTATTTCTTCTTGGATGGAAATGGGGGGAAGGGGTATTTGGATGTCATTTAGAATTTTCTTGTTGACGAACTTTACAGTTCCGCCTTTCTGGAATTGATCCCAATAGTTTATGCTGGTCAAATATCCCAAACACTGCTTTAAATAGTTTGGTAAGACTATTTCTTGTTTAACCACTATTTTAAAAATGTTCCAATGAATTAAATAATCTAATTCCTTATCAACTACGACACTTTTGCCTATAGTTCCAATATTGCTGAAAAGAATATCTCCGATATTTGGCTTATGCTTATCCTTATATTTTTCCCAATCTGTTTTCGATAAATATTTTGCGTTTGAATAATCAATCGTTTCACTTGTCATGTTTCGGGCTTGAATTATAGGATAACCTTCATCCTCAAATTCAACTTTATCACCTGCGGTATTAATTCCTTGGTGCATCATTATTACAATGTCTCCAAGAGATTTTGATTCAAAAGAAGAGGATAATTCAATACCAACTTTATACCTCTCTCCACTCAAATTATAATCCCCATTCGCTGCTATTTCGGTTTTTAAAACGGTATGCGCAATCAAGGAATCCGGAATTTCGCCTGTTGCCACAAATTCATGAGCCAGGGCAATGGCCTCTTCCAACTGGCTGCCTTTTACGGCTGTGCGTTGTGCACCAAGGTTGTAGCCGTCGTTGTCAATTTTGATAAACAGGATTTCGTTGCGCTGCCTGGCAATGGCCTTGTCCATCAGCAAAATGGATGTCTTTACACCGCTGTAAGGATTAAACACCCCGGCCGGCAAACTCACCACAGCATAAAGATAATGCTCCACCAACATTTTGCGTAGGGCTTTGTAGGCCGTTCCGCTTTGGAAAATCACCCCTTCGGGCACAATGATGCCTGCCTTGCCATTGGGGTTCAGGTGCTCGGCTATGTAGTCCACAAAAAGCACTTCGGAGCGGTTGCTGCTGATAGTAAATTTCTTGTGCGGCCGTATGCCGCCCTTCGGACTCATAAAAGGCGGATTGGCCAAAATCACATCAGCGTTCTCGTTCCAGCGCTCCTCGCTGCTCAGGGTGTCGTATTCGTTGATATGGGGGGCAGAAAAGCCGTGCAGGTACAAATTCACCAGACTCAGGCGCACCATATCGGGTGAAATGTCGTAGCCGGCAAAATTCTGAATCAGCTTTTTGCGGTCGTCGGGCGTGATACCATCTATATTTAAGGGAAACTTCTCTTCATCGGATAGCTTGTTGTACGCATAGATATTCAGCCCTTGCTTATTATTGGATGAATATTTCAGCAGTACATGCTTGTAGGCCGAAATCAGAAAACCCGCAGTTCCGCAGGCCGGGTCCAGAATGGTTTGGCCTTTATCAGGGTCGATAACTGCCACCAAAAAATCAATGATATGCCGGGGTGTTCTGAACTGCCCGGCATCACCCTGCGAGCCCATCACCGAAAGCAAATATTCGAAGGCATCCCCCAGTTTTTCGCTGTGGGTGTATTCAAATTCGCCAATGGTTTTCAGAAACAATTTCAAGGTTTCAGGGTCACGGTAAGGCAAATAGGCATTATTGAAAATATCCCTAAACAGCGGCGGAATGTTGGGGTTATTCTCCATGCTTTCAATAGCTTCCGAATACAGGCGAAGCATTTCGGCAGCCGTTACCCTGGCGTCGAACAGTTTGTCCCAGGCAAATTTGGCATAATCACCCGAAAAGAATTTGGCAGCACCGCCCAATTCAATGGCTTCTTTGTCCATATCGTCCATAAACTTGTAAATCAAGCCAATGGTAATCTGTTCGATCTGAGCCTTGGGGTCGGGCAGTTTGCCTACCAAAATATCCCGGCAATCGTCTATTCTTTTTTTTGTGGGGGTGTCTAGCATTATTTGTAGTTGAAATAAATGCAAAGGTAAGCCCTTCGGGCTTTGGTTTGTCGATCCTGCGTATAACCACCCGGATAAATCCGGGTGTTATGCACAGATCAGCCCTCCGGGCTTTTGTCGCCTGATCACCCGGATAAATCTGGGTGCCATGCGCAGATTAGCCATCCGGGCTTCTCCTCACCAGCCCAACACTCCAAAGGAGTGCCCCTATATCCCCTGGAGCCAGTCACAGCTCAGCCCTCCGGGCTACTCGCCACCAGCCCAACACTCCGAAGGAGTGCCCCTGCTCATATCCCCTGGATTCATCCAGGGGCTCCAGGGAGCTCCTGGGCGCAGCCAACACCAAAAACTCCGCAGGAGTTTCCCATTCACTAAAAAAGGTACTTCTCATCCCATTCAATCCCGTTCTCTTCAAGCAATTTCCTGTATTCATCCTCAAAACTCACCTTTGCATGATGCTCTTTCTGTTTTTTAATATAGTTTATAATCATGTCTTTATCCCGATCACCATAGGTCAAAGCACAATACCCTTCGGCCCAATGCTCAAATTTCGGAAACTTTCCTGATTCCTTCATCCATCTGTTTGACGCCGTTTTAATTTCTTTGATGAAATCAGCCAAACAAACCGTAGGATGCAAATCGGAAAAAATATGAATGTGGTTTTCTGTTCCATTAATCCGATAAAGCACGCTTTTTCTATTCTTTATAATGCCCCAAATGTATTTGTATAATTCTTCGTGGTGCTCAGGAGGCATAGTGTTTCTGTGGTAGTAAGTGTTAAATACAATGTGGTAATAAATCTGACGATAGCTACTCATAATGTAAAGTGTTTAGTTGTTTTATTGCCTAGGCAGCAAATTTCTCAAGGTTCACATAATCCCTGATGTATTCGGGGATCACCATACGGTATTTGACTGCCACTTCTTTGAATTGCACAATGGTGAGGGTTGCGTTGGTTTGCAGGGCATGAAAATCTCTTGATTCAATGATTTTCCGAATGTCCTGATCGACAATATATGCCTTGAAAAAATATTTGAGCGCCCTTACATTCACGTCTTCTTCGGGTGGGTAAATGGAAATGAATTTATCGAATTCTTCTTCGAGCAACTCATCCTTTGATTTGAATTTTGGGATGATCCCGAAAATCTTTTCCACCACTTCGCGGATGGATACCTTGCGGTCGATCCTGGCAGCCTTCCGCAGTTTTTCGAGGTTGAAATATTCCTCTGGCTTGTCGAAAATCTCTTGCTGGATATGGCTGATCACATGTTCCCAATTGCCGAGCTCCACATTTTTCCGGATGATATCGTCCATCCTGATACGGTCTTCAAATTTCTTGAACAACATGCGGTCAATCTTCATGCCTTCATAACCGATTTGCTGTTCATGCAAGGTCAATAAGGGATCCGGCTGAAAGGTGGTGTATTTGTAGAGATCAACACCTTCGCCACCGCCCTCACCACCTCCTTTTTTGGGTTTCGGAAGTTTTAATTTCTCGTCGTAGTCGAACTTCTCTTCAAAATATTCGCAGTTGGCAAAGAAATCGAAAAGCTTGAAAACATGCTTTTCGTGACGTTGGGTCTCTTCTTCGTTCAGTTCGTTTTTATAGGTGTATTCAAAGGTATTCCTACGCGTTCCCCTGCCTTTGATCTGCACAAAATCGGCAGGACTAAAAATCGGACGCATCATGCAGATGTTCAGCAGATCGGGGCAGTCGTAACCTGTGGTCATCATGCCAACCGTTACGCAAACCCTTGTTTTGCATGACTTATAACCTTCCAGCCAGGTGGTTTTCCCGCTCAGGTTATTATTGGTAAAATTGATGGTCATTTGCTGCGCCTCCCCCACCTGCGAAGTTACCTGAACCGCAAAATCAGAATGGTATTTATTCGGAAACAGCTCTTCTGCAAAGGCATTGAGCATCTCAGCAAGTTTACGGGCATGATTCTGACTTACGGCAAAGATGATCGTTTTGCCAATTTCTTTGGTAATGGGGTCGCGCAAGGCATTATCCAGAAAGGTCTGGCAGAATACACTATTGGTCTTCTCGGAGAAAAACTTCTTTTCGAAATCGCGGGAAATAAAGGTTTCCGTTTCCTCTCCCTCCCCGGCGGGCACCACAACAGCATAGCCTTCATCAGAAAGTAATTGGGTGGTGATTTCCGTGCGGGCATCCAATACCCTGGGATTGATGAGGTAACCATCTTTTACGCCATCCAGCAAGGAATAGCGGAAGGTGGGGTCGCCACCTTCACAACCAAAGGTAGCATAGGTGTCACGCAGCATCCTGCGTTCAATTTCTCTGGGGTCGTTTGCTCTTACCTTATCAGGGTCAACGCCCTTCAGGTAATCCCTTGGCGTGGCCGTCAGTCCCAGCTTGTAGCCATGGAAATACTCGAAAACGGCCCTGGGGCATTTCCGGAAATGGATCGGTGCGACTCGTCCGAAATCAACAAATCGAAATCCGTTGGAGAAAAATCGTAGCGGTATTTGTCATTAAACATCAGCGATTGGATGGTGGTAACCACAATATCGGCCTTATGCCAATCGCTTTTGTGCTCCTTGTAAATAAAAGTGCTGTAATCGGGTTTCAGGTATTGGGTAAAGGCTTTCCAGGCCTGGTCTTCCAGCTCCAAACGATCGACCAAAAACAAAACCCGTCTTGCGTTTTGCGTTCGCAGGAACAAGCGAATCACAGCGGCGGCAGTGAGGGTTTTTCCTGTTCCTGTTGCCATTTCAAACAAGAAACGGTCTTTGCCTTGGGCAACTGCTTGTTGTAAATGCTCAATAGCACTTAATTGGTAATGCCGCAAAAACCTCAGCCCATTCGTCCAGACAAAATTCTTGCTTGCTTCCGGTGTTCCTTTCCATTCGGGGCGTTCAGCATAGTCGGGCATTTGGATGGAAGCGATATAATCCATGCCAACTGTTTCGCTGGCCAGGGCGTTTCGGTCGGGATGCCAGGCTTTGATAGCTCCTATCTCGGCTGGCGAAGGAAACTTATAAATCGGTTTGGGATTTCCTTTTTGGATATTCCACAGGTAGTGAACGATGCCGTTTGACAGAATGATAAACTGAGCACCAACGGTATGGGCATATTTTCTGGCTTGTTCTTTGGCAACAAGTGGGTGCAGGCTTTCCTTTTTGGCCTCAAGCACACAGATTGGTTTGTTATTGGTATCGAGCAATAAAAAGTCGAGCACGCCTGAACTTGTCTTCTCAAAGTCGTTACCCCAGGCATCGATCGCTTGTTGGGTAATCCTTATATGGTTCTCGAGCAAGATGTTAGCCTTGCCTTCTTCCGTATCAAAGAAACGCCAGCCCGCTTCCTCAAGCAGTTTGTTGATCTTAATCCTTGCGTGTGCTTCGTTATTTAACATTCATTCAAAAAAAGTCAGTTGATCATTTAAGTGTGCAAGATACATTTTTCCTCGCTTTGTAAGGGGCTTGGCAGTGGGAAAAATTGTTTTTTTAGGATTTTTAGTAGCTTGGCTGTGTGGTGGTAAAACTAAAAGTGTTATTTAGGGGGTAAGCTTGGCGCATATTTACGGTATTGATTTTAGGGAAGGTTTAGGTGCGTTAGGTTGGAAAGATTTTGCGAGAACACAGCGGATGACACGCCACAAACTCCGCAATGCAATTACAATTTAACAGAACCAGTTTTTTCACCATCTTTGCTTTTCATAATCCACTGCGTCATCATTTAATTCCAGTTCAGATATTTTGCACCCAAATTTCGCCACATCTTTCTCTAATTGACGCAAATATGATTTATATTCCTTGGTATTAAATACAGCACGGTTTAATAATTTCGGCAATTGTCTAAAAGCAATTTTGCCTCCATTCATTAGTAAATAATCGATATCAATCCTTCTCATATAAAGATAAAGATGTTCATTTCCTGAATAAATGCCATCAGATATAAAAGGCAACAGCAATTTTGCGCCAATTTCATCGTAATCATTCATTGCTTTTTCGAGCCAATACTCAAATTGCAAGAAAATTGAAACTTCAAATTTGGTAGTTTCAAAAAAGCGTGAATTATATCGTAAAGCATTTATTGAAAAAAACACATGAACCCAAGATAATTGAGTTCCAAAATATTCGATATCCTCAGTTAAAAAATGATTGGTTTTGCTTACCAATCGTCTGCCTTCATATCCTTTCCGCAATTCGTAAGCGAATCCACTGATTATTCTATCTCGTGACTCATAACCCTTGTCTATATGGTTGTTCTCTTCACCCCAAAATCGACCGAAAACATCATATAAAGTTTCAAGGTCATTTCGAGTTCCCCATATTTCTACGCCAATTCCCTTTTTTGTTGGAAGTATATAAAACATTGAATTTTAGTTTACCAGATATTTAATGAGTTCAAACGTTTCTTGGTTTCTAGAATTAGCATTACAATCGTTAATTATTTCTCTTGCTTCAAGTCTTGAAACGGAATCTGTAAAACTGCCAGCATAATCATCCAATTGTTCTTTCGTCTTTTTAATAAAATCTTCGTGAATCAAATCAACTCTAGAATCTAATCCCCACTGCATTAATTCATTTTTATTGATAAATGCAATTTTGTAAATATCTTTCTTGTCAGTTCGGGAAAGGCAAATCCTTTCAGAGTTTTTTAATTTTTCAATTTTATCAAGAATTTTTAGGAAGCGTGTTTTTGATTTTCTAAAACCTGTTTTTTCCAAAATTAAAAAACACACATCAAACAATTCAATTTCTTCTTTTTCCTGCGTTGAGAGTGCAATAAACGTTATTGAAGGCAAAATGAAGTAAAAACTAATTCTGTTTTCATATGGCGTCAAAAACTCATTTACACAACTGGTAATAAGTGTCATATGATTTTTTGAGTAACACTCATCAATATCGGAATCAATTTTCTCTAATGTTTCTTTTAATCGCCTAACGTATTTTTCAGGAACTTTATTTTCTCGATATGATTCGTTTCTTTGAAGCAAAGTTTTCCTGATTAACTCTTTCTCATTTTCTGTAAAGTAAGTTGGTGTCATTCTTTGTATCTTTAATTAGCTTATAATTATGAGTTCTTACTGGGCACTTCGTGCCATATGAACTCTTGATTTTGGCGTTAGTTATTTAATTTTCCCTACTTTTAGTACCTTTTCCTTTTTGTCGTCAAGTTTAAATAGTTTAGAGTTAATTACCAAAGCCCCAAAAGAATTTTTAGCCCTAAACTTATGATGTATAAAAAGCCCATTTTTAATATCCGATCCATAATTTTTCAAGTCTGTTCCAAGAGCCAATAATTGCGCATCTAAATTTTTTAATTCCACTTGATATCTATATGAGATTCCTTCATATTGAGCACACAACTCTAGTAAGTCAGATTTAGTATTGCTTGAAATCTTGTTTATTTGAATTTCGTATGCTTCATCAAGCAATTTATGTAATGAGTCAACTGAATTGATTGAATAATCCGATTGTGAGTTTAACATAGAAAGGCTTTGAGAAAAACCCGTGAAACTAGTTAATTTGGTCGAATCAATTCCATCCATTTTCTTGATTTCAAGAATTAAATCGGTGACAATACTAACTTTTCTTTGAACAACATTTTGAAATCCAAATAAGTCGATATACTTATACAAATCATTATTATTTGATAAAACTGCAAAGTCTATTGGTTCATAACTTGAATAATCATTCAGGTTTTTACTTAACCAATTATTTATCGGAGTTTCATAATAGGTCATGGTTTCAGAACACCCAAAAATTAAAATCAATAGGGATGAAATGACTATTACTTTTTTCATTTTATGGCTTTATAATATTGATAATTAGCTTTATTTCAGTGGTTTTAATAATATGTCCAATGGTTAAAAATCCTTAATTTATCTATGATTCTTTTAATTTTAGATAAGCATTTTCATACCAATCTGCTTTGGGAATAGTAAACTCATATTCAGTTGTAGGAGTATCAAATTCGATAATTTTAAATTTTAACGTACCACCTTTCATAAGCGCATTATGAACTTGTCTCGATGCTTTTTTGTCAAAACTTAAACGCTCTGAATAATTTGTAGCTCTAAATTCTAATCTTTTCCCATCATTGTCTTGCATCAGCACTCTGTAGTTTGTTGTCGAATAAGCTTTAACTGGATTATTTCCGGCATATTCATAAAGTTGGATGGAAACATCGGTTGAATTTGTTATTAGAAAATTTACATTTAATTTTGAGTCTTGTGTTGCAGTATTACTAAACTGACCTTTTATATACTCCTTATTTGTTATATAACCAGTTTTTGTTGGTTCTCCAAACTCGTCAACATAGTGACTAACTCTCCATATACCTGTATTATTTAAATTCTCAAGTCTAATCCTTTCTTTTTCCTCTGCAGCTTTTTTCTCAATTTCAATTTGTTCTTCTTTCTCTATTTTTACCAAAAGACTTTTGAATTCCTCATTTTTAGGTGATTCAGGATGTTTCTGATAGAGTTTAGCAATGTTTTCTTTTGCTAAAGAATAGTCTTTATCTGAAAATGCCTTCTCTACAATAGCTATTAACTTCTCAGCTCCATTTTGACATTCTTCGAGTTCCGATTTTAACTTCTCGTTTTCAGCCTTTAATCTATCATAATCAGATTGTGGAACACCACAACTTGTGATAAATGCTGTCATAATTGCTAAATAGAAAATTAATTTTTTCATAATTATTGATTTTTTGGGTTTAAAACTGTCGTATTTATTTATACCCTAACCTGGACAAGCCAGAACCAAACAGGAATACTTGTAATTTTACTGAATGGAACTATTAACAGAACGACACAAAAATGAGATCACCTGTGTGCTTTCATGTTACGACAGGTTAATCCTAA
>Ga0100391_1000147_pt1 | contig 85695 bp, 69 predicted proteins | sample CryGeymeta201515_FD_81541 | JGI IMG/M metagenome (GOLD analysis project Ga0100391, IMG submission 81541) | Groundwater microbial communities from Crystal Geyser aquifers in Utah, USA - Crystal Geyser metaG 2015-15 | ecosystem: Environmental > Aquatic > Deep subsurface > Groundwater | place: USA...
CAGTTTGCAAGTTTGGTTGCTTTTTGTGGAAGCGAGTTTTAAAACACGATGGAGACCTCCATTCGTGGCTAAATTTTTATCTCGCGCGACTTGTCGGTTTTTACTTACATAAACTCTAGGCTTTCTTCCAAATAAGTTCCTAACTACCATTCCATCGGCAAGTTGGCCACGTTTGTGTAGAATTTGTACCGGATCTGTGTAACAGTTTTAACAGTCTTAAAGTTGGCTTGCTCTCACGGCTTTACACTAAAACTCGGTGGTAAATTCACAGGGGATGCACTAGTTAAAAGCAGCCTAAAAGCTCCCTTGTGATTTTAGTGCACAGGACTTAGCAGTTTAAATCGTTGGGATGTGCTCCTTGTAGAACTTAGTAGTGATTCTACGTGGTCTCCTTTATGGTCCTTTGAAAGACCATATATTATCGTAGTACCAGGTAGTGGCCTACCGTAGCTAGCTTGGCTGTAGTAGTCCCACGAATTACCAGGTAAGTACTACTAGGTACAGTACACCACCAGTTATTATTTACTACTCTATTACCTGGTACAGTATTTTTGGATTTCAAGACACCACTTCTGTGACAAAATAATTATTGCAGAAGCGATCACCGAGCATTATTTTGTAACAAAATAATAATAATTATTTAAGATGTACCAGTAGTAATAATTAATAATTCAGAAGCGTTGGCTTCAACGAAACGAGATGCGAGCATTCCTTCGTAAAATTTTGGTGCATTTGTATTACAGTAAGTCCAAGTTATCAGCCATTCAGGAAAACTAAAACCAGCTCTACAATAATTCTCCACTTTCATTTCTAGTATAGGAAATCCAAATGTTGTTTTATTGTTAATGCTTGAAATCCCAGGAACAATACAACGTTATATCCTTGGATCAAGATTCAGGTAAGGTAACGGTACTACTGTAGTTGTTTCAATGGCGTAGTACTACTAGTAGCAGTCGTACCAGTACTAGTACCTAGTAGTAGTACTACCAGGTACTGGTAGTACCAGGTATTGATAATGTTTTCACTCGAAGAGAAAAAGAATCTCTAGTCTACTACTATCCTACTAAGTAGACTACTATTATTAGTGTGTACTGAAAGACAAAAAAATCTCCGGAGTTAATACTAGTCTACTAGTACCTGGTAGTAATAATTTGCGTGCGATATAAACACGTAAGAGAGATGTAACAACGTTTTTCAACAGCAAGCTGGTCAGCTACTGAGTTCTACTGAAGTGTGATTATTAGTAGCTAGTTGAGTACTACTGCCTACCAGCCAGTGCTGCTAGCTAGTAGTACTAGTAGTAGACATCGCTTGCTTCTCTCTTCAATCTTCAACATCCCCCTTCTCTTCTTGTCATAACTCAGAAAGCAAGTAAGTATCTGCACTTACAGCTTTGCCCACTCACCATGACGGACATCCAACAGCAACAGGAACAACCATTTACGGCACTAAAGCCGGTTGCTAGGGCATCGTCGGCTAGCCCTGGCTTTGAAACAGGAATACAAGAGGATTGGGAGGATAGCAGTTTTGATGTGCCCATGTACGCAATGTTCGAATCCTCAGGAGGAGGTGACGATGTTCCCAGCAGCGTTAATGTCAAGGACGACACACTTCCTCCTCTCCCTCCTCTTCAGCTGGATCAGTTGTCTTCCACTTCCGCCAACGAAAATAGCAGCAACGGAAGTGGCGAGAAGAGAGTGGCAGCAGAGGCCATAACAATGATGCCTATCATGCCTACTATTTCTCGCCGTCGCAAGAAACCCAAGGGTATGCCCAAGCGCGGCTTGAGTGCGTACAATCTCTACTTTCAGTGCGAACGCCAAAGGATGATGGAGGACACCTCCGAAGAAGGAGGCAGTAAGCTGTCCTTTGAAGAGTTGGGCAAGATCATTGGTAAACGCTGGAGGGAACTCCCCTTACCCAACCGAAAGGTCTTTGAAGAACTCGCCGCGAAAGACAGTGCTCGCTACCGCAAGGAGATGGAGGTCTTTAACGAAGAAAAGAAGAAGAAGATCTTGCACTTTGACTGCGGAGAAGCGAAGCTGAATAATAATAACAATAACAATTCTGCGGAGGAGGTTTTCTATGGGTCGCCCCCAGCGCAGCAGCAGCAGCAGGAGGAGGAGGAGGAAAAGCAGCTTTCTTATCTGCCCTCTGATGAACCGCTGTATCCACCAGGAGTGGAGGCTGGCATGCAAGCCACGCGCTCTTACAGCCCTGGAAGATCGGGACAAAAGCCACCAGTTCCGCAGCAACACTATGGTCTTCCCTCATATCCTCCAGCCAATGGTGGGTACGTCGCTTCCACAGCGGCTGTGGCAGCAGGACAGGGAGATCGTTCTTCTCCTCGATACCCGCCTCCCATGGAAGCCCAGTACTATCATCCACCTTCTCCTGTGGTGGTGACAGCATCAGAGAATGGTCGGCCATCTCCCGTCTCTCGCGCTTCTTCGGAAATGGTCCCGCCGGTCCAACAACAGCGTCCACATCCGCAGGCTTACCATCAGAATGTCTATCCTCCAAGGCACCATCTATTTCCCATTCCCCCGGGCATGGAACTCATGTTACCCGATCGGGATGGAAGGGAACGAAAATATCGGGTGGAATATCAGTATTATAGAATGACCAGACACGAGGCTCAAGAGTATATGGATCGATTGTCGGGAGTTATCTCGCATCATATGGCACCTCCCGCTCCTACTGCTCCTGCTGCCGATGCGAATCAAGAGGGCAGATTTGGGAAAATGACAGGAGTGGGATATTCGACCCAAAGTCGTCCTCGGCAGCCTTGGCAGCCATTCTAATGTGGCAGGAATGGATGGATCGCCAGAGGCGCCGAGGACTGAAACGGGACTACAATTTGGCCCATCTAGATGTCCCCTTGAATATCATACGTGTGACTGCGTTTGCAAAATTTTGTGTAACTTTTACAGTTTTATTATTAGTGCCTAGGTTTTTTTCTTTCTTCTGATTCTTGTCCCAGATTTTTAATAGTTGCGACGATTAGTCGATTACATGAATATGAGGCGTCAGGGAAATTTACTGTCCCTTGTAGGCATGGAGTTTTTGGTAGCTTTGATGGACCGAACGGAACAAAGTCTTTGCGGTCGTGTCCATCAAAATGTTGAGTTGTTGCATTTCGTACTTGGAGAGCATGTCGAGCAAATAAAATATGGCCGGCAAGAGACACTCCTTTCGAAATAGACTGAGATCGCGTTCGAGACAATGAACAAATTCCAGCAAGAGACAAAGTACGTGTTTCTTGTAGACATCTTTGTGGGGAAGTAGAAGCTCAACTAATCTCGTCAATTTTTGACTCCGGTCTCGCATGGTAACCTCGTTGAGTTCATCATACATGACATGCCTCAGAAAGGTGTGCATCACTGCAATAAGAGATGGTACGCATGTATAGAGCTGTTTTGGAAACCGTTGCACTAGAGAAGCGACCACGGAAAAGCAAGACGAGGCAATGGCATTATTGTCTTGGCTGGCAGTAGCCATTACACTGGAGGTTTGAGCCAATATGAGCGCAATGTCTCGTTCCCTTAAAGTTACCAGGCGTCGGTCTTGTGTTAGCTCGGTGATCAGCGAGGATGCGATAGATATGGTGCTTTTGTTTCCACTTTCATCCGTACTAGCTGAGCCATCAAATGCTATCAACGCTATCTGCAACATTGCGGGAACGAAGTGTGAAACGATTTTAATTTGCTCTTCGCTTTGAACAGCTCGCAAGAGTGCCTGTAAAAGCCGGAGATTAGGCTGGGGCCCTTCTTGCACTTTTTTGTTGACTAACATGACAGCATTTGAAAGGGGTTCGCCATTCATGTTGCGAATCAAAGAGCCAATCGATGCATCAAGCCATGCACTCTGGTGATCTAGCTTCAAGAGCTTTTCAATCGTTGATAGCCGTTCATCGTCACTCGGGTTTGTTGCCGCAAAACACGATACCATGTACAGTGCTCCACCAAGATCTCTGTCGCCTGCTGACAACACTGAATCAAGGACTTTTCCTGAAAGAATTCTGACTCGTACGGCCATAGGAGCGGTAATTTCAGTCAAAGCCGCCACAAGGAAGCGAAAAAGAGCTCCTATTAGAAGACAGCCTTGATAGCGCAAGAATGGCGATCCCATGCAGTTTCCGTAAAAACTTTCAAAACTACTCAAGAGTGCCAGCACCGTTTCTGCAAGGTTTGTGGTATTGAATGCCGTTTGATTGAAAGACGAGGATAAAGCCTCCAGTACGGCTCGACCATTAACACAACGTGCAACAACTTCGTTGCTACTCTGTTTCTTGTTTCTGTCAGACATTGGTGACTTAATGAAGAGCGATGTCAAATGATTGAGCATAGTGTGACTGCTTGAAGTGTCCGAGGTGCGAAGAGCGCGTCCAACAAATGACGCCACAAACTCTCCTGTCGCGAATATCAATTTTTGGCCTTGCTCGGTCTCGGCTTCTCCCATAAGTTCAAGCATCTGCTCTAAAGAGTCTTTTATATGTTCAAGCGCACGTTCCAAGTTATTGTCTGTTGGCATCAAGACGTATACCTCTTCAGAGGCCAAGCTCAACGTCTTCGCAGCGGCGAGTCGTAAGGAAACATTCAAATCTCGAAGCAAAATGGATACCATTTGATTGTCACAATGGATGCGACGACAAAATGATTCTAGTCTAGCGGTAGAATCCGCGCAGTTGGCTGGTAAATATACAATCGGAAGTCCATTCAGGACTTTCACAAGTCGCAAGGCTCCTGCTAGAAGACTGCTTAGCTTCTCAGGGGATGTTTTCTTTGACAATTGAATAGGATTGTCCCACTTAAACTGCGCTGCGTATTGTTTGGAAGATGATGGCGACCAATCAGTACCCAAAATATTTGCCAGCTCTCGGCTATACGTAGAAGAGGTTTTTTTGTCCGTTTCTTGCAGCAAAAGAGCAATCGTCGAAAGGATGCACGGAACAGACAGATTGGACAGCTCTTGGATTTCAAGAAACGACGCATCTTTGCTCAGAGCCATTGCCACTGATCTTTCTTTCTCGTACACACTACGACTGACGGTCCGTCCATTTGGATAGACACAAATTGCCTCATCATGCTTGCCATTAGCATCAGCGAGCGCTGAATAGAGCCATAGCAGGAACGAACGAAGGTCTTCCTCGTCAACGTATGGCACCCATGACGTGATAACTTGCGCAATGTGATGCCAGCCAGAGGATTCATTGCTGTTTGAGGCCCATACGACCATTTGCTTTGCTAAGTTCCTGGCCTCTTCATTATATTCTTCTCGTAGGGATAATTCGTCTGTCTCTGCAAAATTTTGTTCATGAACGAGGTAATCGAGTTGGCGCAGTCTAAAAGTTGCGAGTAACATGAGGTCGTCTGGAACTCCAGCTGCTCCCTCACTGTCTTTTTTGCTGGCCGATAACATCTGCCGAATCGGCAGCGGTATCGTTGCATCAGTTTCACTCTTATGAATATACTCGTAGCCCAACCAGAAAGCACAACGCATCTGCAGGTTGATGATCCAAGCACAGAGTGTCACCCCCAATTTGGTTCGCTCTTCTGCACTGTCGTTTTTGATATCACAAAGTGCTTTCACTGAATTTTGCATCAACAACTGACAGAGCTCAGCTACTTCAGGTGCTGTGCTCTTGTCGACGCGGATATTGGCTAGAAATCCGACAGCGACGCGCCGGATTGCAACAGAAAGTGCAAGCGTGCTGCTTTTTTCAATGCTTGCCAAAGCTACCAAAATCCATTTGTTCAGTTCTTCAAATGATGACTTCACTTCCATGCTGGGGCTTCCCTGCACGGCGTCCGCAATTGAACGCTGAACAGATGATTGCAATAGCAATGAGCTAAGAGCCATTAGCTTTTCTTTCTCCTTCTGACTCTGCAACACCGACACTGTCTCCAAAAGAGCTGTAAATATGCGACGAAACCGCCGTAACTGCTGGTACGATTTTATCAGCACCAGCATTAAGTTTTGAGACTCTGGGCTACGAGTGTCTTTTTCGAGCTTGCGCTGGGCTGCACAAAATCTCAGCATTTTCTCCAGCCTGTCATCTACCAGGCGATGATCCAAACTGGCAAGTGCTGTAGCCATCACTGTGGAATGTTTCGACACGGCAAGGTTAGGCCACGATGTTTCAATGGTCCCGACAGTCAGTGCTTCCAGTAGCTCAAACCGCGACACTTGTTTTTCTTCGTCAGAAGGCACGAATGCGTCGTGCTTCAGCAAAAGCTGTAAGCATGTGCTGAGAGACTCTAAGCTGTACCTTTGAACATCCTCGCCGTTGTAATGACTAGCCAGATGCCAGAGGGGCACTGCAGCGGTGGCAAAGAAAAAAAGTTGCATCTGCGCCAGATCAAACTTCGAGCTGCCTCCGCGTTTCTTGGTTTGATTTTTCTTAATCTCTTTGTCGAAGACTGACAATTTCTCCAAACATCCTTGAACGAGAAGTGGTAATAGTCGTATTACAAGGGTCATACTTTCCTTTCGTGTTTTTGTCAACTGATTCTCTGAAAAGATTAGCATGTTACGCAACGACGACAGCAAATTCTCTTGGTAGCAATGAAAGCTAGATTGTTTGGCAGCATTGTTCTGCTTCTCGCCCCACTCCATGGGTTCTTTGCTTGACGAATGCGAGTTCAAGGCTGGAACACCGCGCATTTGCAAGATCGAACGAAAGCCGTCCAAATGATGCTCTGGGTGAAACAGGCTTTCCCAAAGGATTTCCAATATTAAATCTTGAGACTCCTGGCTTGCATCGTAATTGGTCGACAGATCCCGGAAATAAAAATACACCTTCGAAAAAGCCGCCAATGTCTCCTCTGCCGAGACAACCTGAAAGGCAGTCTTGGAGTTCGCTTTCTTCAATGTTTCTTTCAACATTTGTATGGTTGCTACAATGACTAAACTGGCACAACTGTCCTTTTGGGGGGGAAGTTTATCGACAATGCCGAGAAAGAGCGTCTTGCAGGCCACGTCTACAGTGGGCATAAATTGTCCTTGCTGTAGCAACGCTTGGTAGCACTTGGTCGCATGGGTGCTTGAAACCCCACCCTCCAAAGCGACTTGTGCAGCATGCGAGACGAGTTTCAATACAATTTTCATGGTCAGCAAGGTATTGCGTACACCCTGCTTCATTTGAAAGTGGACATTCTGGTTGGCATCGGAGGGCAAAGCGAAATCCTCCAAAGTCACTGCCAAAGCACGCCAAAGGAGAGACCCGTTTTGGATTGTGGTTGTCGATGTATCTAGAAGTTTTTTGACAATCCAGGGAAGTAATATGGTTGATGTTCTAGTGACAGAGGCATCTGAGTGTATTGCATTTGTTCTACCGTCTTCGTCTTCTTTTTCGGCTCGAAGATTCTCTTCTAGAAAAATCACTAGAAATTCCAAGGACTCGAAAACATTCTTCTGTTCATTTTCACGCGGGTGCCTATCAGCATCTAAAAAGACAATGGTATGGGCAAGAAGGTCTTCCTCAAACGTGCCATCGGATATCGCTGCCGACAATCTTGCAGTATCTTGGTCGTTTTTGTCTGTTTGCAAGAAAGGATTGGCTACTGACTGTTTCTGTTTCGTCCTCTTTTCGTCAGAAGGTGGTGTACTACTACGAGTAGACTTAAGTTTACGCTTAGGCATGACGACCGTCGTTCGAAACTCGTGAATTGAGTTTTATTCAACTGCTGTGTGTTGTGGCGGAGCTACTACTGTAGAAATTTGACTCCTAACAGCACCACCCGCGATGTTCATGAATTGGAACGACTGATGTTTTTTTAGGATACTATTATTATTTGAGTCGGGTGGTCTAGACCGACTCTGTACTCTCTTGTTGTCAACAAATCATGTGAAGGAGGATTTGGTGGTCGAGCCTGAATTCAATCGCGCTTGATTACAGTCCCGCGAAACGAAACCAAGAAGTCCACTACGTAGCTACTGTAGCTCTACTCTACTCCAGTAGCTACTAGTAGCTACTACTAGTAGTTGTTGCTACTAGCTAGCTTGACTACCGTAGTACTTGGAGATGAGCTACTAGTCTTTCTAGTAGTACCAGGGGGTACCAGGTAAGCAAGAACTACATCTAGAGCTAGCTAGCTGCTAGCTTGAGTAGTAGAGTCGGAAGCCCTACTACTACTACTCTAGCTAGCTAGTAGTGCTAGTAGGCCCGCCTACTACTACTACTACTACTACTCTAGTAGTACCTCTGAACTCAGAGGTAGCTAGTAGTCCTAGTAGTAGTAGGGTCTACTCTGGTGGCTAGCTAGAGAGAAGTAGTTGTTCAAAAGCTCGTGTACTACCTGGTAGTTAGCTAGACGAGACCCAACACCGAGTACATTACTTCTTTACCAGGAGTACGGTACAATTTCTATTTCGAGTACACCATCGAAAGAGCATTGAATAAAATTATGGTATCATACACATTCATACTAGTACTAAATTATCCATTGTATTCGCTAACCGCAACATCTTATTTGACTACTCTCAACTTGCTCGATCATGTAGGCTTTGCACCGCAATTTAACTTGGTGATAAACAGCTTAGCTTGATTCGCTTTCCTCCTTCTCATCGTCGTCGTCGTCATCATCATCATCATTGGCGGCGGCCTTGACCTTCTTAGCGTTGCTAGCTTTTTTCTGCATAGCCTTACGCTTTTCACCTCCGCCGGCTGATGTCTTGCCTTCAGCATTCTCGGCTTCCTTTTGGCGGCGAGCAATATCCTCCTTGAGCTTCTGAAGTCGGTTCTCTAGCTCGGTTTGCTCTTGTTGGCCCTTGAGCAAATCAGAGTTCTGCATAGACGGCGCCGAAGCAGCACCGCTTCCTGACATCATTTGCTGTTGGCGAAGAAGCTGCTCCATCTGTTGGTTTGATCCACCAGCAGATGCTCCCAACCCCAATGACCCACGCTGCTGAGCTCCAAACATTGGGTCCAGACCGCCACCAGCAGCCGCATTCTGCTGCTGCTGGAGTAAGAGTGCCATCTGAGGGTCGCCTCCTCCCATTTGGTCTGCATTTGCTTGCTGAAGTTGCTGTTGCTGTTGCTGGAGCTGTTGTTGCTGATAGAGGTTCATCATCAACGTTGTTTCCTGAATTTCATTCAACAAATTCATGTGGTGCAACTTGAGCATCCTGTGGTGAATCAGAGTTGAAGAAAAATACAAGCGTGTGTGAGCTTTGCCGTGCAATCAACGGGAAGTATCAGTAGCTGCGAATTCTAAAAATCACTTACTCGTAGTGTCTGCGGAAAATCAAAAGCGCCACAGCATGCAAAATGTTAGCGCAATACCACCACGAACGCAATCGATGCATATCATCAGCACAAAACTTACTGATTCGGGTTGACAGAAAATCCCATCTGAGGCATACCACCGCCTCCGAGATTGCCACCGCCAATTCCCCCGAGTCCAAGACTGGAGGCTCGGCGCTGCTGTCCTGCATTCTTTTGGGCATAATGATCAGCACGAGCAGCCTCATATGCTGCAGCAGCTCCTCCACCTACCAAAGGGCGGTGCGGTGGTGGATCATCAAGCCCCATGACACCACCTAAGGATCCAAGAGAACGACGCCGTTCAAGGTCAGAATCACTTAGCATTGATAGACCTATTGAAGAGGATCGTCGTTGTTGCATCAATTGATTAAAATCTGCGTCAGTTGAAGGCCAACCAAGACTATTATTTCGACTGATTTGAGGACCACCACGAGCCATTTCTGTAAAACAAAAAGATACTCACATTAAATATATGTACTTGGTCTGGGCAGATCATCACCTGAACAAGCACACTCATGAAACATTCCGGAAGAGCGTTTGACAACACTTACACGTACCTGCCACTTTCTTTACGTCATCCTCTTCTTCTCCTGCTTTTCTACCAAGTCGCCCAGAGACCACGCGAACGCCTAATCGCTCGAGTTCTAGCATCACCCAGTCGCGCGTAGGTTTGGGACGCATAGTCGAACGCCAAGCTCTGGTCAGAGCCTTGGCACGAGCACATTTCTCATCTGCTTCTGCTGCGGGAAAGGTGCCCAAGGCAATGGTTTTACCAGCCCACTGTTAGTTAATAAGAGAAGAGAGAGATGGGTAAAAGATTGTTAGTAGTTCTTCCCAATAATCCAGTAAGGTCTACTGTAGTACAGTACTTTACTGTAGTAGTCTACTGTCGTAGGTCTACTCCGAAAGAACAAGATTTTTTGCCGAAGTAGAAAAAATAATAATGAGCGAGGAGAGAAGCGACAGACTAGTCGCATACTTCCTCCACTCGGAAATAATCGGTAAAATGACTTGAAGAAAACACCAAAAACCCAACATTCAACGGGCAGAAGGTCACAGGGGTCATATGCCATGGAGAGCAACGGGGGTCATATGCCATGCCATGGTTGATGTCTCTGTCACTTTCACGATCCTCATTTTATTTCAAAGACCGGGACAACTCAAAACAAACTGCAAATAAAGTGAAAAATCGTTTATCCGTGGTGATCATCACCATGTAGATCGTATATCGTCGTTTCTACGCAAGGCCCCGTTGACCGAGTACTGGTAAGTTAACCGACAAAAGGCACCGCACCTTATCACGGTGCAGTAAACTGCATACTGTAATACAGTATAACGTGAACTGGTGGGTATGGAGTTATGTATGGAGCAATATGCATCCGTACCGACCAGTAATCGTATCCTTTGTTAACTGGCTTTCTGAGCACAATTAACGAGATTCCAAGCCAGGGTAACGAAGGACACAGCACCTGGTCGACCGCCAGATTCGCTGGCTGGTTAACACGCACAGTAAATGAAAGTGCACCGAAGCCTTACCGAATTTGCAATTTGCACGGCTGTTGGTTTTAACGAAGATAAACCAAACCCAAAATAGGACGATTCTAACGATAAATCTCGTTAACCTACCTTCACATGGACTGCCTTCTTTCCTGCCCCTGGCGCTCCTGCTGCTGGTGGTGGTAGTGGTGCACTCATCTTGAGATGTCGTATTTATGTGATTTCTAAACTTGGTGAAGTACCGGTATCAGTTGTAGATGAGTTTGTATCACCAAACATGGCGGACGATGACAGACTTCCGCGGTATTCATTTCTACAGATTTTTCAGTCACGTGTTTTACAAGATTCAAATGGCATGAGTTTGCAACTAACTTTACCTTTGTTATTCAATAACGATACTCAGAGTAGTTGTCTTGTCCATGATGTTTGTACTCAATACTCAATAGCACTTTCATATTTGCTTGCGTCTAGCATTCTGTTAGAAAGCTTGATCCACTTAGCAAGGGGAAAATTGGATCCGATGTGATAAAATTTGGTACTCGAGTACTCGGAGCATGCAATCAAGACGACGATGTAACTGCCATGACACTAGAGAGCGATTAGCAGTTCTAGTGGATGTGAATACTGGACAGTACCTGCACATATGACGAAGGCTCTACGTACTGTTCGGAATTTAGAATGAAAAGCAAATTACTTATGATAATTGATATGTACAGGAGATTTTAGCTGCATGAGATATTTTTCGTGGCCAAGACGGCACTCAGTGTGCCACGAAGCGTGCATTATAAGCGGCTATATCGCTAACACCCATAGGTAGACGCCCTTCCCCAACAAAGCGTTGACAACCAAGAAGTTAGCTCAGGAAATAGCCACTTCAAGGGTTCAAGCTCAAAAACATTTCCTCCCTATATGTCGTTTGTTGAATTCAATGAGTGACATCTGTATTTTTTTTTTCATTCATCGGACACCAGCTCGTCGATCTCACTTCCTCTATGAATCTTTCGGTCGTCGATCCGGCACAGAGTCTAGCCATTTGATGGGATGTCGGTTGTAGAAAGGCCAGTCTGGAACGCACAGCTGTAGAAAACAAAAGCAGAAAACCCAAAAATGATAAGATCAAAGATTCAAAACAGCATACAGAATAGCCATAAAGCCAAGCAACAACCAAGTAGACTTACAATGGCGGAAATAACAACTCCAACTAGCCAAAATTTGAAGACAATGAAGAAGTCTTCTTGAAAATAACCTATGATCCAACCGACGGCACCGAAAGATAAAATAATCCAATAAAACAGCAGTTCTGCCAATTTTTGTCCTTCGTAGTCCATCTTGAGAGAGAAAGAAAAGTACAAACTGTGTGCTTCAAAATCGAGCAATATTACGGAGCCAAATTGGATAATGTGTCTGAAAGGTGTTTGCTACGAGTATTGTCTTCCATGTTGGTGTTGCTGATGTGTTGCTCTTCTGATCTTCATTCGCCTCGTGGAGATATGCGGGTTATGAGCTTTGAAGACGAGAAATTACTACCAGGTAGCACAGAGTACGTAGGCGATAATATACTAGCTAGTAGGCACCTGGTACTTCAGCAGGTCTAGCTACTACTGTTACTACTACTACTCTAGCTAGTAGTAGTAATCGGAGTTTGTGAGCAGCATTTTCTAGGGAATTCCTATGTACCAGGTACCAGTACTACTTTCCGTCTTGTAGGTCTCAATCTATTCCTTGAATTATTAGTTTGTAAAAGTGTCTATGCTTGCATCACGATCTGCGAGCTTTTCATGAATAAACATTTGACTACCGCGTGCATTCACAATTCTTCCGCTGCCAGACTCGCTACAAACTTCTTTCTTTTCCGGTTGTTCGGTACATCGTCCAAACTTTACAAGTTGTGCAGCATGGGCCTCAAGCATAGGAATAAATTCTGATAGCTTGACAGGTTTTTGCGCGACAATAATACCAAGCCGAGGGTCTACCTCGAGCGAGTGCCCAGAAAGAAGAACTAGGACCGGTGTTGGAAAGGGGAGACCTGCTTTCTGGTTGGCCATCATTTCCAGAGCTTCGAGTCCTTTTAATGCGCCGTCACAGTCCTGTGTTGAAAAGCGCTCGTTTTTAAAGAAGGTGGAGGCTTTTTGACGCATCAAATCGCCTTCCCTTTGAGTTGCTAAAGTTTCATCATTGAACACAATTGCAGGCCTTTTCTTGGCGGCGACTTCTTCTGGAGTCAATTTCGTAATCTTTGAAGGATCGAAATCAAACAAATGGTCACAAAATATCATATCATAAGGTTGTGAACGCGCAGCACGGATCACATCTTCAGCAGTACAGGCGGTAGAGATTGAGACGGGACATTGCGGGTATTTCTTTTTCCAAATACTTCCAATGGTGTGAACTACTCCTTTGCGCAACATCATGACATCGTCTGCCACCAAAATGCGAAAGTGTCCATTTGAAGCTTCTGGAGTGGGTCTTGGGCAAAATTTGACTTGCTGGGAGATTGGGTATGACAGCTTGTGTGGGATATTCGTCGACTCATGGTTCACCAACTTCATGCACTTAGAGATTTCCCTGCGATAGACTGGGATAGCTAGGTAAATCACAGTTCCAGAGCAAGGAGAAGTAGAACAAGATGGCTGTTCAGCGTCCAATTTATGTTTATGACCACTCAGATTGTTACTGCCATTGTGTTTGCGATTGCAAAGTTTCATATTTATTCGGATGTCTTCGTCGAGAAAGTCGCTACAATTTTCGAGGGATGTCAACTGAAGCCTCGAGCCCAGGGCTTTTGCTTGAAGGTGCGCGTGGTGCAAACCAAACCCAGTATTTTGAGCTGACGGGTCGAAAAAATATAAGGAGAAGAGAGAAGCATAAGGTGAGCAACCCATTGGTTGAATTGAAAATACAATTAAAGAATGGAATCATACTCACCACCATGATATGAGTTGTCGAGAGAGTGGGACGCAATCATTTTTGACTCTGCAGACCTAAAATCTTCCTTACTGAGGGAAACACCAGTATCAGCAACTCCAACTGCCATCAGTGTCATTGTCTTATCCCCTAAAGAAACACATTCGTCTAGTAACTCTGGTTGAAGCGCGTCCAGAGGACAAATAAAAGGTTGTATTGCCCCAGTCGGTGTGAATTTAACTGCATTGCTGATCAGTGTAGCGATGATCCGCTCAACAATGCTGGCATCACTAAGAGCAATTATCGGCTCATTGGATCGAGTAAATCTCATTTTTACATTGCCCCGGCCAATCTTTGCTTTTTGCATTCTTGTGGTTCTGACAAGCACATCTTGAACATCAAACGGCTCCTTTTTTGCCTGAAATGCACCCGACCTCATCTTGCTCATGTCAAGGACATTGTTGAGCGTCTTCAAGCTGTAATCCACCACGTCCTGTGTCTGTTCCATCATATCATCAAGAAAGACCACAACTTCAGATGGTGAAAGGGAAGAATCAGATCTCTGAGTGTTAGTCATTTCCCTCATGGCAACCACCTAAAATTTGAAATCATATCAGTAAATGTGAGATTCATGTGGACGTATTTCCCAATAGTACAGCTGGAATATGCGCTTACAGAGGAGAGAGCATTCCGAACTTCATGGAAGACTTGCGTGCTGATTAGTTCATGTGCCCTTGCAAAAATTCCTTCCGCTTCTGCCACCCGTTGGTCTTCGGCGGCTATAGCTTCGCGCATGTGCTTGATATCTTCCAAACGCAACTGCTCTGCTTCTTCGTGTTGACGCTTTGCAAATGCGTCAATTTGGTTGGAAATATCCTCGCGCAAATTCTGCTGTTTGAGAAAATAATCTTCGAGCATTTTTTCTATTGTTATTTGGTGGCGCTTCACAAGAGCCTTAATAAGTTTGCGCTGCTGGCGTCGTTCTAGGCGACGTTCTTCTTCGTGTCTTTCTAACATGGCCATTTCTCTGGCACGGAGCCTCTTGGCTACTTGCTTCACATTCATCTTCCCAGCGGGCGAAAGCCGGTTTCGCTGGTCGATGGTGTTCATATTACTCGAGTCTTTGCCGTTATCGTTGTTGTCGTCATCATGCGTGGCGTCAGCAATATCGTACGCGTAGTCGGCGCCAAAGTCTAGACTGTAGACAGAAGATGTACATGTAGTACTGCTACTAAAGAGACCGAGACTGCTACTAGCAGCTGACCACAAGACATTATCGTAGAGGGACGTTGTGGTATCCCTGTCTGATCCTTGAAAATGCTTGCGCCTTTCCATTCTTTGAACTTTCTCGTTAAGTTGACGATCTTTCTCAATCTCCAACCCATCTTCTTCAGTGTACAGAGCTAAGACGTTAGCAGTCTCAATGGTAGCAGATGCAGCAAACAAGTCGAGCTCTTCTTGACGCCTTGTATCCTCCTGCTGCTGTTCCCTTAGACCTTTGACGCGGAGCTGAAACACTTCCTTTGCTGCATTATGCTTTGTCTTTTGAATTTTGTCTAACATATCCAGAACCTTTTCCAAGTAAGCATTTTCCTCGATGGTCCGGCTCATGTGGAGCTCGTTCAGGTGGGATTTCTTTTTCTCAAAGAGTCGTCTCGTGATTTGCTCTTCCAAAGCCACAATTCGACGGTCAGTACCACGCAGACGATGCAAAATCGATTGAAATCGAATCGTGCGGTCTCGCTGAGCTTCAATAGCCTGCAATCGCTTTTGGTTGACAGTCTGAAAGAATTCGCGAACCCTTGCATGCTGTAATCGGAACTCTCCATTTGCCGTTTGCGCAGACTCAGCTAATACCATCTTTCGATTTGTGTAGGCCCTTTCGGCATCCATTAATCTTCGTTCTAGGTCCTTCGCTGCAGTGTCGATTGTGTACTTCGACTGAAACCCTTTGAGAAGGGCTACATCTGTCGCCATTCGTTTTTCCTCGGACGCCTCTACTTGACGAGCCTGTTTGCGTCGCTGCGTGCCCAAGTCTTCCTCTTCCGAAATAAAATTTTCAATGGTACTGTACTCCAAGGTTTCTCTGTCCTCTTTCATTTTCTGGTCTAGCTCATTGAAGCAAATTTCCAGGTCCTTAGCACTCGCGGCACTGATTGATCCAGGCTTTTCGTCCAAAAGATCCTGCAGAACAGTGTTATCTGGACATGGGCAAGGGCCTTCATAACTGCCAACAATAGACGCTAGCGCTTGCTGCATCTTCAATCTTTTCTCGCGCTGTGCTTGTATGTCCATGTTCTGGGTGTTCATGCTCATCCAATGCTAAAATGGTGTTCTTTTTTTGGTTTGTGTTTGTCTTGTGTTCGTGTTGAGTGTTTTGTCTACTGGTACCTCATTGAAAAAGTTTAAAAAAATAGTCATGATCCCAGAGCATATTTTATTATTATTATTATTTTTAATTCTTCATCACAGTAAGAATACCAAGTTTCTACAGGTGCATTCTTTATCAGTAACGATATTGCACATTTTAACGTTTTTACAGATAGATTATTTATGGACAGGTACTAGTACTACCGTACCAGTACTAGGTACCTGGTCTTACGGCGTGCGTACCGTACGTACTACTATCCCGTAGGACTAAGGAAGACGACGAAGATTTAATTTGTACGGTACTGGTACTGGTATGGCTGGCGCTCATGGTAGTTACCACTACCTGGTATGGTACTACCTACGGTACCATGGTACCGTAGTAGAATGACCTTTCTACCACACTAGTACCTGTTCAGTCGTACCAGTACATCCTTCATCAGGAGAAGTTCTCTTTATTAAACAAATGAAATGACGCACTTCGCTTCAGAGTGACGCAAAGAAAGGGGATACTTTCAACTCACTTCTAAAAATAACGACCCCACTCAAGATTTGAAGCGTGAACAATCAAAATTGGAAAAGGGAAAAAGTCTGCTAGCCTACTGCCTACTCGTATGCAGTAGTCCCTGGTAGCTGAGCCTTCTCTAGCTAGCGCCACCCAGCCGCACAGGGGTTTAGCCGCTGTGCTCACTGAGGGCTGTTTGTCAATGAGTTTTGTCGACCATGTCGCCGTCGGGCGTGAGTATGCGACTCCTACGCTGGCTCGCTTACTGTGAGTTTCAAGCTCTCCCACGATTTATGTTGATAATGCAATCTTTCGCGTACACTAACCGCACAAGCTTTTAACATATTATGGCTTTTCACTTGTTTCGACGCTGGTTCTGCGTCATCCTACTGCGTTGCAGAACATTTCTAAAAAGTTGTCAACTCTAAATGCAACACAGAGGAACAATTATGAACATTGTATTTTAAACAGGTTTAACGAAAGACAGAGTCCAATGGATCTTCTGGCAAGACCAACTCTTCGTTGCGAATTTTTCGCTTCTTCTGAGCATCCTTTCGCGTAGCGTAGGATTGTCCCTTTTCACGTCGATCCAGAGCCCGTACGGCGTTGGGAGTAACAAACTCGGCATTATGAAATAGTGCTTGTCCTCCAAAGGCACCACGAAAGATACGAATGGGGTTGAGAACAAATCGAGGCCCCATTTCTACCAAAGACGTCTGGCTTTCGTCTCCTCCCGTCTTTTTCTTGGCCAGATGTGCTTCCAGGGCATTGTCGGCCTTTTGCTCCACAATCTGATAATTTCGAACCCAGATCTAATATCCATAGTAAAAAGCGGAAAAGAAGAAAAAAAAGGACCGAGTTAGAATTCTGGGGGGCAAACAAGCAGAAGATCTATGGATTAGTCATCATGTCAGTTATCGTCTCATTCCATCGTAGTCTATAATGATGTTGTGTTCTCATCCCTTTCGGTCCGACATACGCTCATCATTTGTGTAATCATCGACGATTCGTTCTTGTCTGCATAGCTTTCTTCCACGTTGCCAGCGCAGACAAAAATCATTCAATGGATGACCTACCTTGTTGTCGACATAATAAAACGCCATGACACGGTCCACAAAGGGTTTACTCTTTGGATGGCCTCTTGGAGTACCGAAAATATCCACAAAAAGTTCCTTCATGAGTTTCAAGTGTCCATGGCGACTAAAAGATGGATCGAAGGACAAAATAGGCCGACTCCCCTTCATGCAGTTGCCCGTCATTTTCAGTTCGTCCATGGTATGAATATTGGACACGTGAAATCGAACCGATGGTCCTCCATTTTGTCGCCCCATCCACAAATACGCATCCTGACGCTTTCGGCATTCCAAAAATAAGACCGTGTTGCAACCTCGCATTTCCGCAATATCCGTAATGGCTCGTCCAACGCCATCGCTGCCAGGATCCAGCTTCGATTCCTTCTTGTGGTGGGGAATCAAAGTCCTCAGATCTTCCAGTAAGTGCCTGTAACGAGCAGTAATACCCCGCGAACACAGGACAAGACATCTTTGTTTGTTGCGGTAGCGGCCATCGCTCATCATGGTGATGGGTGCTGGTGCAGGGACAACGGCGGCAGGCTCGTTGGTAGTGGCAGCTTCATCGTCCTCTTCTTCTGATAATTCCTCTTCTTTATCGTCGACAGGTTTCGCTGCCTCCTCGTGAATGGGTCGTTTTTTCCCCTGCTGTTGTTGAATGCTTTGTTTTGCCATTTCGATATCGTTTATGTGTGTATGTGTGGGTGGTTGGTATTTGGTATGATCACAATATTATGGAATGTGGATAGATTATTTGTTCTCACCAACTAAGATTGATCGAGTGTAGATACCTGGGAGTGGTAGGATCAATTTATTGAAAGAATGAGTGGTCCTGAGACTCAGCCCTAAAATAACCCTAAAAAACTAGGAGTAGATCAATCAAGATTGAAAACAATCCGTTATTAATGTTTATTTTTTCTGCACTTCGAGCTACTGTAGCTACCAGAACGCAGAAGTAACTCTAGTTAGCCAGTCCTTCTTTTCTTCTTGCTCTTTTTAGACTTGCTCTTTTTGTCCGTTTCGCTCATGGTTTTGGCCAAGATAGTGCCGGCAGATTTGCGTTCAAAAATGAGCAAATAGCTTTCCGACAGTCCAATCAGCTGTGGCATGATTTCTTGCACATGCAAATCTTGAATTTCATACCATTGCTTTGTCCCTCGATGCTGTACATGGCATTTGTAGGATCCATCTTGCAGGGGATCATGCTGTCCTTCTCTACCAACGTCCGCCGGACTTTCGTGGGTAATGTTCGCAACGAGATCGTATTTGTCGGTAAGCAAATCTGGAAGACTTTTCGCCACAAAGTCAACTGTCTGTTGAACGAGTTCCGACTTTTCTACCGATCCTTTCAGCAAATCGTCCCGTCCGTGTTTGATGAGCAGTGCTTTCAAATCTTTGATCTATATTTATGGTGAATGTTCATGTCCATACAAAAGCGTTAGTTGCAAAAAACATCGTTAAAAAATAACAAGCATCGTAGCGTACAAACATACACCACCACCACAATCAATCACTGAATCAATCAATCGATCAATCACTGAATTAACTTACACTCATGGCGCGGACTTCTTCTTCTGTAGGAACTCTCTCTTTCTTGGCACGATTGCCATCGGAAGAAAAGACGTAGTCGCTCAGATCCAAGTTCTTGACGGGAAAGGCCACAATGGTTGGATTTTTTACCTTTAAAAATCGATTCGTTTGAAAACGCGCCAAATGAAGAATCAAATAGGGCGGTAGATTCCGAATCTGGTACCGCCGTCGCTGTGCAACACCTGCTTTGTTGACAATATCCGAGAAGGATATACCATCAAACTTCTTCAGGACCGTCACCAACGGTTCTTGGGGAATGACCAGACCTCCATCGTCGTCACGAAAGACTGGCTTTTCAGAAATATCCAATGTTAACTGCAAAAAATGAGACTCATCAACAGTTTCTTCCAAAACTTGCTGTGGTGTTTCTGTAGCAGCTGATTTAGCAATTTCATTTTTGTCTTCTTCATCATCGCTTCCCTGGCGATCATCCTGATCATGATCATCTTCATCCCTATCCATTTTAATTTGTTTCACTTGTCGTGTTGTGACTGATATGGTTCCTTGAAAGATTTTGTGAATAATGCTAGACCCTGGTCGTTTCAGACTCCCACCCAGTCCCATGTGCAATTGATGCAAGAACCAGGCCATGAATTCTCCTGCTTCCATTTGATTTCCGATCCGAAATCGATTGTGCGACGCCACAGCAACGGCCTGTACCAGCTTGTGCGGATCGATGTGATTTTTGAATCGCTGATCACTCCACAATTTGCGAACCAGTTCCCCAAAGCACTGTGTGACGTGCTGTGACATGCGATGGGCGGACACGACGTGAGAGGCCGTGGACGACGTTGTTTTGGTTGTGGAGGACGACACGTCGAGGACAGTGTCTGTACTATTAGCAATAGTAGTAGTAGTAGTAGTCGTACTGGTGGTCTGTTGTAAAAAGTAATCTCGTAACGGAGGAACATGTGCCAGTGCCTGAACGACAGCATTGATACCGTCCGTTTTGTTCAAATTGTTGAGACCCACAAATCCTGGCAAATAGCGTCGTCCGAACAAATCTCGAGCCAATTGTTGATTCTGATCTACTCTGTCGACTTGTTCTTTGGTAAAACTAGGATGCAACGCATTGCGAATGTCCTGTAAGGAAGAATCTTGAATTTCGTAATTGTCGGGCAAGCAGTAGAATTTGGACGTCGTCAGGTGCACAAAAACAAAGTGTCCATCTTGTACACTGTGCGTGTAGGCGGGAGTTTGAGAACCACGACCTCGAAAGAACTTGCCACAAACAAGACAACCGTAAATGTGAGGCCCTGATTGCATCGATACACTGCAAGCCGGTTCAAAGTCAAAATCGAGCGTCGATCGCTGGATGGTGTCAAGATAAGGACACGTTTCAGACGACGAGAAGGGCTCCTCGTTCGTTGCTTCTAAGCCATCTTCTAAGCCATCTTCTGTCGATGGAGATTTACGCTTGCGTCCGACATTGGTAACAGGTTCGGTAGCCACAGAGGACATTCTTTTACTTTGTATTGGTATGGTGTAAGATCGAAAGAAGGTAGGAGATGGACCTACTAGCTGCTGAATACTCTAGCTATTTCGTATCAGCGTAGTGTGTAATGTACTCGAGTATCTGGTATCGGGTTTGTTTTTTGATATTCTTACTATTATTAAATTTTAGTAGTACTGTTTTGATTTTGGCGTGATAATACATCACCCCCAATTTTCTTGGCCGTGGACGTACAAAGGCCAGACTAGTATCTTAATTTTGGATCCTCCGATGAATAAAACGAGTTTTGATTCATATTATTATTATTTTCTTCCAAGTAAATCCAAGCTGCCGACATTTATTTCCCTACCTAGCACCTAGCTACACTACTAGCTTGAAACAGAAATAGGGTCACACAGATATTACTCTACCAAAGCATAGTATCATGAAGAAATTGATCCAAGCGATACTTTTGGGGGGTTACTGGGCACTCTTTTCTGTTCAAACAACTGCCTTTTTGCATCCCATCACCACAACCAGTACCACTACCAGTACCACTACCACCACAATCACCACAACAACTGCAAAATCTCCACTACAATCATCACAACATGGAACCGCGACAACTTTTTCCGCTACACCAAACACTATTCAAAATATTCAACAACAAGATTATGGAAGTAACGACAATACTCAACAATCGATGAATCGACGACAAGCTCTCAAAGTTACGAGTGTCTTAAGCTTGGCGGCATCCACCATCCTCTCTCCAGGTCCCGCCTTTTCGGCCAGCACCAGCACCAGCACTGACACTGTCACACAAAAAACAGCAGCAGCAACAGTGACAGCGACGACAACACCAGTTCCCAATTTGGACTGTCTCAAAGATCTTCCTCCGGTACCAACCGGTTATTGTCGGATATTTTTTTGTCGTCACGGACAAACGGAAAACAATCGACGAAGATTGGTGCAAGGATCTCGGATCAATATTCCCATTAACCGCTTGGGACAAAAACAAGGCCAACGGATCGGATTGGCACTGGCCAACGCCGACCCTCTTCCGTCCCTTGTTTTTCATTCGCCCTTGCTGAGAGCCCAACAAACAGCGGAACAAGCCAATCACCAAGGCAAACTCTTACGTAAGCAACAACAGCAACAACAACAACAAAAGCTCATACCCCTGGCTTCTCTCATGGAAGTTGATTTTGGACCCGTCGTTGAAGGACAACCGGTGGAAAAAGTTAAACCGGGTATGGTAGCTACGTATGCAAGATGGGCCATGGGTCAGGTAGATTACCGACCCGAAGGAGGAGGCGACTCTGGAAGAGATGTACGTCATCATTGATGGTGTAAAAATAATTGTTTTTGTTGTTGCACACTTGAACAGTATTAGCAATGTCGATTCGTTTTCGTTTTCACAGACTTTGAACAACTCATGAATATATATATATATATATATATATATTGTTTCTTTGTCATGTTCACTATGTCATTTTTAGGTGATGGAACGTGTGGTGGAAGCTGTCACAACCCTCACAAATGCCGCTGCCAGTGATACGTGTCCCAGTCGATGTGTCGTAGCCTTTACACACTCCGCATATCTTAGAATATTGCTAGCTATCTTTCTCGGGAAATCATTGGCACAAGTTCCCAATTTGCGAACCGATAATGGCTCAATCAATGTGTTGGATGTGAATATCTCGGGCAAGACGACAAACCTTGGGCCAAAGAGCAAGCTGTTTGGAGGATGGTTGTCACAGGCGCCAGCAAACTTTCAATTGGAGGTTCCCGTTGCCACTGTAGTACGGGTCAATGAGGTTCGACATTTAGTAGGACTTTCATAACAAAATGTAAATTTATATTCATTGAGTTACAGTAGTACATAGGGGCCATCATCCACTGGGTGTACTACCAGGTTCTACTACAAATACTAGAATAGGAATAAGCATTGCAAACGAGACCATGCCAATAATTTCGGCAAAACTCACTCCCGTACCTATCCCTACTGTAGAATATGACGTCAGTTCATCGATTTTTGAAAAAAGTAAAACCACGGTGTCAGAGCCGACGAAGACAACAACAAGCAAATCCCGTGTACTCGAGCGAGGACCTATTACCACTACGAGGGCTTCATTGTTTCTACTGTGGAGCCGCCGCGATTGGTTTCCAGCTTAAAGTCACAGAAAAAGTCAAAATGTTCACCAGAAAGACTATGTTCATAGCCCTGGCGGTGGCAATATCGGCTTGGACTATCGATGGCTTGGGCCTTCCCTCAACATCATCATCATCATCAACAGCAGCAGCAGCAGCTCCGTCCATCAGCACTACACGAGCGCTTCACACAGTTTACAGTTCAAATAAAGAGAACGATACATCATTTTTTGAACCATCACGACGGAACGTGCTGGTACAAGGACTAGCCATTGGTAGTTCTTTTCTCGCCGCGGGTTCTATCCACGTGGAAGATTCGTTGGCAGCTGTTGGATCTTTGCCCGAGTTTGGCGATACAGATACCATTTTGCAAGGTTTGACGGTGAATGTAGCAGATCAATCACAGCAAAAGTCCATGAATGAATTTCTCATCCAAGGACTGGGATTTGAAGTTCTAAGACGACGCATCAATGGTCCAGTGGAAGAAACTGTGAGTAAGAGCAGAACATTCGTTCATGACAAAAAGAGCTCTTTTTGCTGGCCGAAATTGTTTTTTTGTCTCATACAGAAATCCTTTCATCTTTGCAGTGGCTAGGATTTGGTCCCGAACAACTTTCGATTCCATCAGATTTTCAAATTCCAGTCTCGTCATTTGGACAATACGGAGGCCATGCATCTATTTGCGTTCGATACGACAATCAAGCCAGGGCACCACTGTATCGTATAGGCGATGCCGCCCCAGGTGATAATATTGCGTACCTTCAAGGTAAGACCTTTTTATCTTTGATTTTCTTAGGAGAGGTACAGTCAGCAAATACTTTTTTTTTAGTCTCACGGGTATTTTTCTTCACTATCATTCAGTTGGAGTTCCTAGCTACCGTGTTTCGCAAATGGTAGCCAATGGTGGTAACATAATTGATGCGTACGGCTTTGTGAATGTAGTGTCTCCAAGGTACGTCTATGATTGTACTCGCGTGCTTGCAATTTGGTGTTTGTTTCAGTTTCGAAATGCTAAACTTCCTTCCTTATTTCTACCTACTATACTCTGAAGTGGCTTGCCAGTACGAGCCATCGTAGGCATTCGTCCTGATCCGATGATGTTTGTGGCAGTCAATTGCGCGAATGTCAAGGCGAGCAAAGAATTTTACGAGCAGCTTGGTTTCACAGAGCAGGTAAGCACATGATTTTCTTTTTTTGCTTGGACCTCCGACCCGAACTGCAACTCTCATGACTTGAGCTCTTCTTTTACCTCTACCACTTTACAGCCTTATCCTTTTGCTCGACCCTCCAATGGAACGGGTCCCTTCGAACCAGCGCAACCAAAGGGTTCCGTCTATGTAGCGCCGTCACGGAATTGTATGGGCGTATTATTGCTGCCAAGTAAGAAAAAGAAAGTCTCTTCCAATCCCGTGTTTGAATCGCTGAATATTGTTTACACACCACCACCTGGAACGGAGGGAGATGATGGTATGGCTTTAGTAGATCCCTCCAACGTCAAGCTTGCCTTCCAACCGGCCGACTCCTTTGAGCAACTTGAAAAGAGGACGCGATAGGCATAGATGTGCAGTGCTAGCTAGAAAATAGAGGACGCAAAACAGCGATAGCTACAGCAAGAGTTATACTAGACTACTACCATTGGTCCTTAAGCAGATATCGGTAGAGCATCGATGCGTTTTCGCCTTGCTCTTCTGCTACTCGTTCAACAACTTCATCCTTCTCCAACCAAGCAAAATCATCAACTGTGATATTCTCCGACGAGACTTTGCCGTCATCGTACTGAACTACCATAAAGAATGTTTTCATACCAAAAGTATTTCCGTGCTTGGCGCGCTCCTCTTGGGAAAAGACTTTCATATCCACCGCCATGGGAGCACCAGAGGGGTAGTAAATTTCCATGGCATCCTTGCTGCCTACTTTTTCCACAATGGCACGCTTGGCAGCCTCTAACAACGTTTCGTCATCTTTCACTTCCACCGTAGGAAATTGCCACTTTGCACCACTGCTGTCGTTCGGTGCAGAATCCTTGACGGTTAAGTAGACCCACGTTTTCAGTCGGCGATCCAGAGTACGAACATCACCATTGGCATCTGCTTCGGTTTCACGAGGTGCAGGCGTGTATCCACGCGGTAGATATTTTTCTGTCGGTAGTGTACGAACGAGTTGTGTAGAGAGAGAGAGAACAACACAGTCTGAGACGAATGATTCTATTTTTTTTTCTTCTTCTATCAAAGGACAGCAATCCCTACGAACACCTGTGTGCAAATTTCGCAAGTGCCGTAGTGTGTGTTGCACAGTAACACAGTACGTACCAAGCAGAGCCTCGTCGGTCAAGTCTTCCTCCGGCTCAATTTCATTTTCTCCAACGAATGATTCGGGATATTCTCGTCCAAATTGATCGAGGTACGATCGGAGGTTGTCCCAATCGCGTTCCCAGTCTTGCTTGTCGGGCAACACCACTGGCAATCGTTCCAGTACTACCGCTACCTGTATCTTCCAATCTATGCCCAACTTCCGAGCCTTGCGGTCCTGAATGTTTTCGCGCTTCTTCTTGGCCTGGAACCAATCATTGAATTGATCTTTGAGAACACCACGTGGTCTACCATCTCGACGACGTTTCACTACCTCCTTGTGGGCCTGACGTTCGGCGTACCGGCGCGTCCGAAGCTCTTTGAGTTCCTGCTTGGCTTTGACGTAGATTTCGTGAGCCGACTCTGTCTTATTTTGTTTTGTAGAAAAGTATCTGCTGATTGTTGTAAGAGTACTGACGTTAGTGCTTGAACTGTTGTTGTTGCTAGCGGTAACAGTAGATGCAGGCCAAACTGATATAGATGTTGCAGCTGGGAGGACCTGTGATCTGGCTATCCACGGGAAAGTGTGGTAATGCCGTAGAATGGCGTTGGTAGTGGCTCTGGTGATGGAAACCATCTTGTTTCGATTGACAACTCTTTCTTCCTCGTTCAAAGACTGCTTAAAGTAGCTTGATAGTGTAGCTTTGTGGCGTGAATTGATTATTAATCTCGGGAGTCTATGAAGACGCTACGATAATAATGAACCATGCTGAACACTCCTTTTACTTCTTTTTTAAGAGCCTTGGACTTGTCACCTCATGTTTTGGCTTTTTGTTGTTGGATTTTGCGGACGAGATCAGAGGTAAAAAGACCACCTGAGCACACAATACGTGAGTTGGGAAATACTCGAGTACAAGAAGTTTGAATCAACACAACACAAAAAACAATCATACAAAACAAAACAACAGGAGCTCTTTTTTTTTTTTTCGACAAGAAAGCTACCCAGTATAATTCTCTCTGCAAGGAAGTGCAACCTACTGTAGTCGCTCGCAGTGTTCGTTTCACATTATTTAGAGAAAGAGCGCAGACGATAGACAAGTCTTCCTATCGGAGTACAATACGCAAATGGACTTCATCAATTCTTCGAGCTAGCTACGTACAGTAATATATTCAAAATTCAAAACTACCGCCAACCGCCGACATCTCTGGGGTTTCTGCGAAAGTTGCTACCGAGTACTAACGTAGTAATAAGAACGACCACAAGCAAACAACAAAAAATTGGGAACAGACCAACTACACTCTCCTATAAGAATTTCTCGTTTCTTCAAACTTATCATGGAATCCGATCAAGTGATGATACAAGATGCAGAAGATTTTTTTCTTGCAAGAAATTTTAAAGATTCGTTGCTTTGCTGCAATAAAATTCTTTATCATCCGTCGTCTTTAACAAATACTACTACTACTACTACTACCACTACTTCTGGTTCATCCCAGCACAGCTCTTCCCACAGCAGAAACCAAAAGCAGAATTGTTCACTGACTACTATCAACTTGAAAACTCCTCTGGTGTTACGTTTCGACTCATCTCAACAGACTCGAACAATTTCTGTACAAATACCTGTTCCTACAAACGATACGACCGAGAAAAAGTCTGCTGAAAAAGAAGATGATGATGATGATGATGATGATGGTGATACAGTGGCAGGGACCATTTCTTTTATGGATCGAGCTGGAACCGTGGCACTGCAAAGTTGGTACGAAATTGCTCGATCCTTGGAAGAAAGTCGCACCGATGATAACCAAAAGCAGATTGGTAAACAACAAAGGCAAGGACATGTGCATTTGTTACCGTTTCTGAATGCCTATACGACAGCTGCAACCACTACTATTACAAAAAAAACTGAACCCACACAAGATTTGCCCTTGAATTCCAACCCAAATACTACCGAATCATTCGTTCGAGCAAGACCGATACCATTGGAGCTGGCAGTCGTTTTTGTACGCTTTTTGAGAACAAGTGTCGTGGGTCACAGCCACGAAAGTTTAGAATTGAGTTGCGAATTGTTGTATCGCATCTTGATGGCAGCGGGGAACAATTCTCGCGAATCGAACAAGGCACCGTTAATGTTGTCATCATATGTGTGGAGCTGTTGTGAAGATCTGTTTCACTTGGTATTTGTTGAAACGCTGCCCTTTTTGACGTTGCAAAATTCTGTTTCAATGGTCCTCAAACGATTTATATCGAGTTCTCGAAACACCATCATCATTGACCAAGGTAACAACGACAATGACGACGACAAGAAGGAGGAGGAGGAGGAGGTTGAGGAAACCTGGACAACGGTTACGGAACCATTGATAGTTAAAGACGAAGCGAATTCGAATTCCATTTTATTGATTTTGTTGTTTTTCAATCAGTTGCCTCCCAATTGGTCTCGCCTGGAATTTCCCAGTCTAAATTGTCTCGAAGGTTGCCGGAATGATCTCGACCAAATGCTGAGAATGATCAAGCTTCAAAAAGACCAAGCACAGCAACAGTCTCAGGAGGATGAGTTCCTGCCAAGAAATGGGTCTCGGAGGATACGATTTGCAGACGATGTTACTGGACAAAGTGCCGAGAACAAGTCGGAACGTGCATCCATCGTTCCGGTACCTTCCAGAACTGGCAGTACCAGTGACAACCAAAACAATAGTATCTTGATGATTTACGCACGCCTGGTCGAGATTTCAAGTGAGATCATCCAAACATGGAAAGGTAACAAGAGCACGGTTGCATTCATACTACTACTAATGGTGTTGATATGGAGAAAACGACACCGGGTAAGCTCAGTGTCGACCAGAGCTGTCCGGCTTTTCCTGGCTCCGTTTCGAGAGATTGTCGACGCCATTCTCAAACCTTCATGACGGAGATTGAAGAAAACGCGGCTTTGTGGGTCGCTGAGAGTTGAGATGCAGAAGAAAGTGTACTACAAGCCAAAACCGGGGAGTCAGTTTTCTTACCTCAAGCGTAGCCGTATGCTGCTAGTTGCTACTCTGCTTGCTTATTAAAACAACACTATCTTTCAAAAACAATTTAGAGTAATCTCACGTCGCAAGAACACAAAACAATTTAAGTAAATTTTATTTTGATTGCAAGCATCAAGCGAAGTTCATGATACATGATACTCATCCAGCTGGCAGCTAGATGCACAGTGAAAAGGTACTATAAAGTATAAAAATTCCAATCCAAGCCTCCTGGACTAGAAACATTTCAGACTTGAAGCAATGAGACGCCACGCGATTTTTTCCACTTAAAAACACAGTTTTTCCTGCCTAGTTGGCGGCAGCAGCGTCCGCCTTTTGCTTGGCAACAAGCTCCTTCTTGGCTTCGATTCGCTGAAGCCAGCCAATGTATTGGCACTCCTCGTAGGTATGACGTTCGTGTCCGCATTTATATGGGTTATAAAAGGTCTCGCGGCGGCATGCGTTCAGCTTTAGCAATAAGTGACCGCAGGTATCACGGTATCCCAAAGGAGTCATGGCATCCTTCAGGGCTTGAAGATCTTGATTCTTCATCGGCATGGCTTCGGGGTTATGTCCGTGTCCGCCCATCTTTATTTGCTGGGTTTTGAAAATTATATATGTTGGGTTAATTAAGTAATTAACTCACCGCCTAGGACGACTTGATGTATACAACTTCAGAGAGATGTTCGGGAGAAGTTGCCTTGTGCCAACGATAAACGTATCTTATCGACTCTAACCAACAACTTAAAGGAAGTGCTCTTTTGTGCTATCTTGTTGTTGTTTGTTAATGATGCTGGACGACAGCAAGACAGGTGCGTTGTATCTCGAACTCTACTACTCTTGCAGTACTACTCGGAGCTACTACTACTAGCTAGTACGAGTAGCTACGAGTAGTAGCTAGCTAGAGTACTAGAGTAGTCGTACTAGTCGCAGACGAAGCCTCAGTAAGAACATTGTTGTTGGCCGCGTACGACTGTTGTTCTGAAAAAATAATAAATAGGAGGTCTAGTGGTGTTCTCACTACTCGTACTCCGTATTCCAAAAGTCTTTCATGTTTACTCGATCCCGCTCTCCGAATTCAAGCACAGCAGTTTCTGCTTTGCTAGTAGCTGTTGTATACTCTAGCTACCAATCAACCCCATGACTGAAAACCACAGCTGCATTTCTGATATTGTACCGAAAACGAAGAATAGAACAACCATTATATTATACTGAAGACATAATACAGTTTTTGTAAAAGGCGAATCGTTTTATTTTTTAGTATCTCATCACAAGAAGAAACCGCGGGAGCAATCTGTGTGTGTGTGTGTGTGTGTGTGGCACTGGGAAAACTCACAATACGTATGCTTTGTAGGCCCAGCAAAAAGAGCTGATCAGCAGTATCCATGCAAATGTTGTAACAAAGCGGACGCGTGAAAAACATCGAACCGCAGTGCCACTCGCCGGATTAACACAACGTACTTTGTGCATTTATAGGCTGTCCGTGTCCATCATTTTTAAATTTAAAATATGACATCTGCATCATCATCGGCATCAAACTCAGCCGTGATATCTTCTTCGTTACCTTTCTTTTTAGCATTGGGATCTCCACCCGCAGCAACAATCTTGGCCATTTCAAGTTCGTGCTGTTTCGCTTCGCGAACCAATTCTAATTTCTTCTTTCCTTGCACAAGCTTTAGACGAGTGAAATCTGAACAACAAATAAATGTTGAACATCAAAAAGCAGAGATAATGTGTTCCTTAGTTACGCTGGAACCCAAGCAAAAGCAAATCAAATCAATAACAATTCCAATGTCCACCCCCATGTACAGGTTCAAGTACAACAAAACCTACCTTCACGCTCCAACTCATCCAATTCACGGGCAATGTAATCCAAAATGCCTTCAATTTTGGGAATGGTAACATTTTCCAAAGCATTGACACGACGATTGGTAACTTTGAGTGCCTCGTCCAAAGTGACAAAACTAGTCTGCAGAGAAGCAAGCCTGATAAAAAAAATGAATACACAATTGAAAGGCAGAAAATGTGACCAGGTCGTAGTGAGCGATTTCAAGAAACAAAAGAAGGAAAAGTGTTAGCAGTGGGCTTGAACGCACTTTCGCACTCTACAGTATACAATCATAAAACCGCGCAACACAACACTTCCATCACCGATAACAGCGAACGAACAGACAAAAACATTGCAAAAACGTACTTGATGAGCTTTTCCAACAGGTCGGTAAACTTTTCACGGACATTTTGAATCTTTTTCCCTCCTCCAACAAGACCGAGACTTTGGTTGTCTGCTGCTGCGCCCGTTTCGTACTTGGTAAAGACGGGAAGCTTGACACCGGCCACATTGTCCACACCGGCGCCTACTCGCAAACGGGCTGTCATGCTGCCCTCTGCCACCTTTTGCTTGAAGTTGCCCGCAGCATATTCGGCTTGCGTTAAGGAGAAATAAGCAGACGCGGAGTCTCCCGACATGGATTGCTTGGTCTCAGCGATGGCCTTGGCGTAATCACGGAACTTTACTTTCAGGGCATCGGCCTTCTTCTTGAGCAGTTTGTGTCCTCCTTCGGCAGCCTTCTTCTTTCCTTTGAAGATCTGTTGGTTCATACGGGTTGGCGGAACGTCTGACATCTTGCTATTGGCTTTATTGTTGCTATGGTTGTTGCGTTGCTGCTGTTGCTATAAAGTTAAGCACTACACTACTACTACTCCTACTAAACTAGTAGAGTACCAGGTAGACTGCAGCACGAGAGTCAAAGGAAAGATGATGTTACTGTAGCAAAGATTTGGATCACAGCGTTGGGAGAAAGCGCCTCTTCGTGGATTTCTAGGACGCTCCGGCCCAACACACAAGTTCGGCGACAAATTCATCTTCTATCTGAAGGTAGCATACATCTAAGTATACCATTGGACCCACAGTGATTCACAAACGGATATAATTATCTTCATCCCTAAATATTCTCGTTGGAATCCGGGTTTTTCCTGCTGTCGTCGTTGCTTCATTTTCCCCCAGCCCCGCCCGCCCTGCCTGAAAAGCACAAAACACGCAAACATCAAACTACTAGACTAGTCTACTCTACTACTAGACTCACAAGACTAGACTAGACTAGACTAGACTACTAGACTAGTACTACTGTACTCTGAGCTCTGAGCCCAAAATCTGATATGGTATTTCTAACTCTGAGTCGAAAGATTAACAGAGCTCTAGGACCCATTTTACTACGAAATGGACTAAAGGCTCGATATGCTTTGGGAGGTGGCGTAATCAAGGACAATTCGTTTTTAGACAACATACTACTCATCAAGTGGGCGCAAAAGCTCGTTTCCTTGGAAGTTCACGATGATTGTCTCAAATTGATGGCGGACGCCTCTTCCAACAACAACAATTCCATGGACGAATGGATCGATCGGACGTTTGATAGCATTTTCGGTGCCAGTGCCGAGGAAGCTAAACGAAAAATCATGCCGCGATCCGAACGGAGGGTTTCCGTTTTAGAACAGTATTTGCGACCGGCCTTGGTCCAGCAGGAAAAATGGTCCGATGTCATGAAATGGAATTTCAATCGACATTTTATCAAGTGGGCTCGAACCGAATTTCTAAGGGCCAAACACGGTACGGCTGTACAGGATTCCCTGCAGACATATCCCAAATTACGACAGTCACCGCAGTTGTCGGCCATGTCATCGAGAAGACTCTCTGGAATGTTTCAGTTTGTTCAGGGATCCACTGAGTCCAACTCACCCGCATCAAATGCTACAATTACTCTGCCATCAACTTCCTTAGTCGAAAAAGCCTTGCACCTATCCGAATGGAAGAAATGCAAAGTACCCAAAGGCTCCAAGCAATACGTGCAAGAATTAGCTACTCGATTGGGTGGGGATATCATCGAGCTACGACGAGGCGCTATGCGCTTTGCCAGTATACCACCGGAAGCCGATGTATCAACCTTGAGCTTGGAAGAAATCTTGGAACTTGCTGGAGGGCACGTAGCACACTGTGGACCTCTCAATGCTTTGTGTGAAGAAAGAGATATCTACCAATTCTGGACGCGAGAGTACGTCGAGTTGCTAGCCAACTATCTGTTAAAGCGGACTAATTCGTTTTCCGGTACTACGATTGTGCTAGATGTTGGAGCTGGGGATGGAATCTTAGCGAAGAGTATCGAGCTGGCCATGAGTCGCGAGATTCGTGGAGAGTCTGCTAGCAATGGCCAATCGAAGGCTAGCAAACAACGAGGTGGACAGCTGGGGCGTGGCAAGAAAACGTTCACAGCACCTACGCGACAGCAAATGAAAGTGCCGGCTATTATTGCCGTAGACGATGGCAGTTGGAGTATATCTAAGAAAGCTTCTGTTGAGAAAATGAGTGTCGAAGAAGCTCTGACAACGTACTGTGGTAACAATGATATGGGACAGGACCTGAAAAATGGATGCGAAAACAAACAAGTGATTGTGCTCTGCAGCTGGATGCCTATGGGTGTGGATTGGTCTGCACTCTTTCGGCAGGCTCTTGTAGACGAATATATTTTGATTGGAGAGTGCGACGATGGAAGTTGTGGGGATAATTGGAAGACGTGGGGAAATCATTCGTTTCTTTCCGATGACGTTGAAGAGTTGTTGGATCATAAAGAGACCGCTACTGACGCTGCTGAAAGCGCTGTCTTCCCTCTTTTCGAGGTGGATGGGTACACGCGAATAGATATCGACGATCTGCTGCCCTATCAATTCTCCCGATTCGATTCGGCAGTCAGCAAAACGGGGAAAACTGTTGCCTTTCGTCGTAAAAAATAGGGATTTTTTTCTGCTATCTTTATTTTTGTTTTCTTGTGCTCGCTACAGTTTTCAAATTCATTGGATATTAGAGGTATGCATTGCTGCCAAATTAAAAGAATATTCTGTTGATGATAGTAGTAGTTTTGAAGACACGAAAAAATAACAATAATATCATTATGTAGAGTACCAGGTATCAATAGTATGGCTATGTGTGTCTCAATGTCATTCTTGGTTTGTTTGGAGATGGTGGGGATGGGGTTACTACTATTTTAGTAAGCAGGTAAATATCCAGCTCTTAATAAATACTCGAGTAATTACAAGTAGTGAGAAAACAAGTCGCAACAAACTCAAATAGACTTTCAAACCAAGTTCTTAATCCAAGCATCTCAAGATGACAACTATCTCCGAAACTCTATCCCTTCGCGGAACTCTCAAAGGCCACAGAGACTGGGTAACTAGTCTTGCGACCACTCCCGAAGACCCCAACCTTTTGTTGTCGTCTTCCCGTGACAAGTCCGTCGTTGTCTGGGCTTTGACACACTCCAGCACTGGAGAGGATGATTCCTATGGTTATGCCCGCCGTGGACTTCGTGGACACTCTCACTTTGTCTCCGATGTCGTCATTTCCTCTGATGGTGCCTTTGCTCTTTCTGCCAGGTATGTAACAAGAAGTGGTAGAGCTCTACTCTCTACCACGTTTATCACAGATTCTACAGTAGACAAGTCAGATAATTGATATTGACATATGGCTCACACGTTCATTCCTCTCTAACTTTATCTTCCACAGTTGGGACTCTGAGCTTCGTCTCTGGGACATTGGAAACGGACGCACAACTCGTCGTTTTGTAGGTCACGAAAAGGATGTCCTCTCCGTTGCTTTCTCTGTCGACAATCGTCAAATTGTTTCTGGATCTCGTGACGGAACTGTCCGTCTTTGGAACACTCTTGGAGAGTGCAAGTACACCATCAGTGGCGACTCGGAAGGTCACACTGAGTGGGTTTCTTGCGTCCGATTCTCTCCTTCCCAATCTGTACCTCTCATTGTCTCTTGTGGATGGGACCGTCTTGTCAAGGTCTGGAACTTGACCAACTGCAAGCTCCGCAACGACCTTGTTGGACATACTGGATATTTGAACACTGTGTGCGTTTCCCCCGACGGTTCCTTGGCCGCCAGTGGAGGAAAGGACAACACTGCCATGCTTTGGGATTTGAACGAGGGCAAGCGTTTGTACTCCCTTGATGCCGGTGAGATTATTAACGGACTTTGCTTTTCTCCCAACCGTTACTGGCTTTGCGCTGCCACGGATGATTCCATCAAGATTTGGGATCTTGAATCCAAGATTGTCGTTGATACTCTACGCCCCGAAGAGTCCGAGCATGGAAAGATTCCTCAGTGCTTGTGCCTGGCCTGGTCTGCCGATGGTTCCACTCTCTTTGCGGGATACTCGGACAACATCATCCGTGTCTACGCTGTCACTGCTCTCTAAAGTGCTTCATTTAAATAAATAGGAAGACTAGTGACAACAGGCAACTAATAAATAGTGGGAAATTAGGTGTGTGTAAATTTTTATTTGTTCGTGGGAAACATGTCAGGTGGTATGTCATCGGTTTGTCGCAGATCACTACTCTGTTCAGCCGCGATGACGTCTGCCAACGCCTTGAGGCAAGGCTTGTAGACAGCCACAACGCTCTTGACTAAATTTTTCTTCACTGCCATGCTTTGAACGCGCTCGGGATCGTCAATTAAATTTCGCATTTTATGAAATTGATGTTGTTGCCCTCCTTTCAACAAGCTAATCGCAGAACCAACCTTGCCAGCACGCGCTGTCCTACCGCAGCGATGTACATAGGTTTTGGCAAATCCAGGCACATCGTAGTTGATGACGGTGCCAACTTGTTCAATGTCCATACCTCGCGACATTCCATCCGAGCATACTACCACTGAAATATCATCGTTCACGTCGCTGCATCGTTTGACTAGGTGCGAGCGTTCCTTTTGGTTGAGAGAACTTGAAAACTCGGCTATAGCATTGGCAGAACCGTAATTGGCACATTTCCAGAGGAGCTGAAGCAATCGAGCCAATCGATGGGTTGATTCCAAATTGGAGGTAAACACTGCCACGACACTCTTCTTCTTCGTCTTCGCTTGGCTGGGGGCATCTGACGAAACCTTCAGTCTCTCTAAAAGTAACGCCAATAACACAATAGGCTTTTGTTCTGCGGTGCATTCCACAAAATATTCCAATAGCTGGTGAGGCATCGAATATTTGTTGTTGCTATCTGGACTATATACAGTATCTTGTAGGCCTGCTTCGCGAACTTTTCGTGCATCGAAATGTTTGGGATTGACTAGGCGTAGCGTGGCTAGCTTTTGTGGGTCGCGTGTGAGTGTTGCCGAGTACAATAGCTTTCGAAGCTGTAGTGGACGGCAGACAGTAGCCACAACGCTGGATTCGTTCGTATTGAACGACGACTCATCACCGGCAGTTCCACCACGTCTCCATGTGATCATGTCTAGATCGTACGAGCAACCATCAGGTGCTTCCCGAAAGGGAGGTACAGCGTTGCTATAATCATGGTTGTCACTACCACTGTTCATTTTACGAATGTCGTGCCAAGCTGCAACAGATGCTCCATTCGCCGAATCGATGACTCGCTTGATCCAGTTGTGGTAGGTTTGACTCAACAAACGGTCCGCCTCGTCCACCACTAGAAAGCGTAAATGTTGCAGTGTAAAGCCAGGTGTATTGTCGAGATGGTCTACAAGTCTTCCTGGAGTACAAACCAGAACGTCTACCGCACTTCTACCTCCCGCTGGCGTGTCATGAGAGTCAAAACTGCTATGGCCAGTGGAGTGAAAGCTCGAGGCAAAGCTATCCATGAGCAGCTCAGCATTTCCCGGTTCAAACAGCCTTCGTTGTTGGATTGCATCTAGACTGGCAGTTCCGAATCGCGGCGGTTTGTCAGTAGGACCTACCGTGAGAGCTATTTGTTCTTGCTTGAAATCTGACTGTCCAATCGCCAGACCAATCTTCAGATCTGATCCCTTGGCAAAGCTCTGAAAGACATCGTGTACCTGTTGTGCTAAATCCCGACTGGGTAACACTACAAGGGCTCGAAGTCGTGGGATATTTCGTTTGGCTAACGCATTAAGAATGGGCAGTACAAAGGCCAGAGTCTTTCCGGAACCTGTAGCTGCCGAGACACACACATCTTGGGCTCGAATGTACGAATGTCGTTCTGACGCAATGATATCGGGAATTACCAGCGCTTGTATGGGAAAGAAATGATCGAAACCTTCCTTTTCCAAATTGTCCACAATAAAGGGAGCCAAGTTCCACTGTTTGGCAGCTTGTCGAATGGGCAAACTGGACATGTACAGAGCTTTCCGAATTTCATCCGGGACAGCAGCAGCTGTTGGAATGGTTGTTGTGGATGGACTTTTTTCGTTCGATCTGATATGCTTTGATTTCACGGGTAATAATGCTGGTGATTGAGATTCTTTGTCCTTTTCTGTATTATCATCAAATTCCTTGGCGACAGCATCACGATTTGATTCCGTCTGTTTTTTCATTGGCTGATAATCCTCTACCAATTCCATATCATCAAATGCTTCTTCTTCAATTCTTCCACTCTTCCGTTGTACTGATACAGGCCCTTTAGCTTCGGGAGCAATAACATACAAGGATGATTCCTTTTTGTTATTGCTATCATTAAGATCATCATGTTCGGATGTATTTTCCCGAGGACGCTTCTTTTTCTTGTTGTTATTGTTGTGTTGCTGTTGATTCCTCTTTGTCTTTCTAGAAGATTCCTGTGCTTCCTTTCTAGGATCAAACCGACCCACATTAAACATTTGTAGATATATTTGTTCTCTCTTTGTGTTTTCCTGGGATGACTTTTCCTTTGATGTTGTTGCTGCTGCTTCTGCTGCTGCTGTCGACGTCTCCTTGATTTCTTTTCTGTATTTTTTTTTGTGATTTTCGTTATTTATTGTTAGAAAGATTTGTTGGTTGAAAAAGCACCGGAAGAAATGTGCTTTCCAGTGATAAACCCGCAAAACAAAATAAAAACAGCAGCACTTCGTGATCGCACGGGTTGCTGTTGTTAACTCTACGCGTTATTACGGTAATAAATCCAGAATTCTTTTGATTATGACATCATGACAACAGATAGTACATGCCAAAATAGATTTATATATACTTTTGACTTTCAATCTATTTTTCTTCATCTAAACTTTCTTCTTCATCAACTAGACTACCTGAACAACAACACCCTCGTACACGACTGTTACCACGACCAAAAAGTCAAACGAAAACATTCAAGGAGGCACAGGTCTCATTGATGGAGGGACCCCTGCCGACAATCGACAATTTATGGTAGCTAGCGACGAGAGTATTTCGATGGCGGAACGTACCAGCAACGCAACGGCATCATCTGGAACGGCAAAGCAATCATTAAACGAGAATGAACCTTCCAAAACAAATTCTCTTTCGAAGAATGTGTCGTTTGAGACCAGCAGCAGAGCGACGGCATCTGGCAACAACGACGTGAAGCCAAAGCAAAGGATACAAACTCAGAATCAACCTCGCGTAGTAGAAAAAGCTACCAAGGTGAATATGGGAAAAATCGAACCGTGTCGGGATTTCGGATTTCCGTTGCTTTGTTTCATCGTGGCGTTTGTGTTTTGTTATCAAATTGGAGATATTGGTACAAGTAGTACTAGCAGTGGCAGCAGCACTGATGAGCCTGCCAAGAAGAAGGAAGAATGGACCGAAACATTTCAATCGTTAATGGCTCGCAAAGCAAAGCTTGCCTTTGATCGACGAGGAGGAGCAACCGCTCTCAATTGTTCCCTCTTTTATGCTCAGAGCAATATACCAGGGGCAGGATTTAGTCTGTTTGCAGGACGGGACTATGATACGGGAGATATTGTTTTTGAAGAGGGAGACGATTTCTTGCCTACCACCACCACCACCACTATGAGCACGGATCAAGAAGAAGCAGAAAAAGACACGGTGTTCATTCGACGACCGGCCTACTTGCTCAAATATCATCACTTGGCTTCGAATCTCGAAGGAACAAGCTTTGCCATGGCAAAGTCTGCTGAAGAGTTGCGAACGGATGGTAACTTTGATTTGAGAGCCTCCAGACCAATAAAAGCAGGAGATGAGTTGTTGCTTGTGCCTCATCAACATCCAAGATCTTTGGTGCAACAGGGGCTTTTACGTCACCAGTTTTTCAACGATATTCCTTCTCCTGAGGATTATGAACTTGCCAACGGCATTATTGCCGATACACGAGAGAGGACAAAAGTCAAGGGCCGGGAAAACAAATTAGACGATATTGGTATGTACCATTGTTATTGGGATTACTCTGTCGTTCATAGGTGCTCTTTTCTCTCTCTTTCTAATCTACCGTATATCCTGTATCACCCTGTAACGACGAAAGAGGCAATGCTCAAGCTAGTTTACAGAACCACGAGAAAGTTCAACGAAAGAGTGGCAAATATGCTACCTCAGAGCAAGATAGAATTAAAGAGTTGGTTCGAAAATAGAAAAAAAAACAAAGATTTTTCCTTAGCAGTCTTGAAAACAGCAACAAAAAAGGGCCTCGAAATGAATGCCAAATGCTTGAGTTATGTCCAGACATCGAATACCGAATCAGTTGGCCTTGTGCCAACAAGACAATTCCACCAGGATTCGACAATCATTCCAGTTCCCTTGCTCGTGGTCCCCTTATCTAGTAGCAGAGATGAATCCTGTCAACCCCACGACGATGTTGCTCAGTGTACGGTGTCGATTCGCAAGGAATTTTCTAGATGCTTGAGCCACAAAAATCTGCCCTTCATGCTTTGTCCGTTGTCACAAGCGAACCAGTTAACCATTGCGAACGTGAATCAAACTGCCAATGTTGCTTTCAAATGGAGCACTGGAAATAGTGCCAACAAGAATGCCCATGGTATTTCTGCAAGTCAAGTAAAAGAGTTGTACACAACCCAATTGTCATTTGATTTAGTAGCACTCCGTGAGATTCATGGAGAACCATTGGTCATCCAGCTCAATACTAGTCTGGATGGAACTCTCAGTATTCCTAATGATTTGATTCCCGATGCTTGGAGAGGAGTACCTGAGTGAGTCGCAATGCTGTTTTTACACTTTCTCAAGTTGATAAATAAATATTATTTGTTATACAATGAGTATAAATTTGATTTGATTTGATTTGATTTGATTTCATGTTGAGTTTTTAATTGAGTGTGTCCCATTTAGAGTTGATATATTGCACTCCACAACCCATGACTGCTTCGCCAGTCGTTGGATAAGAATGAATGTTGCGACCAATAGCTCGGAGACCAACATTGTTTTTGATTGCTAGGGATATTTCATTCACCATTTCTCCAGCTCTTTCGGCGACAATTGTTGCACCAATGATTTCATCTGTCCCAGCCTTGCAAATGACTTTGCAAAAGCCTTCATTGGCACTCTCTAGGATTGCTCGATCGTTGTGTTCAAGGCCAGCTCTGTAAACGTCCACCTCGATGCCTTTCTCCTTTGCCATATCTTCGGAAGCGATGCCAACTGTGGCATATTCTGGTTCGGTGTACATTACTGCAGGAACGACCAGACTGCTCAACTTCCAGTCGTCCTTAAACAAACTGTTTTGTACTACTAGTTTGGCCATTTCTCCGCTCATGTGAGTCAAGCGAGGCACTCCTTCTACGCAATCTCCGACAGCGTATACATTTGGATTACTGACACTTTGCGCCAGATCGTTGACCTTGATTCCTTTACCCTCGGTAAAGTCCACCCCTGCTTTTTTTAGACCCAGGTTCTCGACGTTGGCCGTTCTTCCAGTAGCGACCAAGAAACATTCACATTCCAAATCCACGTGTTTGTTCTTTGTTTCAATTTTCACACCTATTACAGGATGTTCTGAATCATTGCTGCCATTATTTTCTTGCTTTCTCTTTCGAATGGTAGAAACCGACTTGGTGTTGCCAGTGACAAATTTAACTCCATCACGCTCTAAAATGTTTTGAAGCAATTCGGCAGCTTCCTTGTCCCCTCCTTTGGACTGGAACAATCTCTCCGAGCGCTGGATCACGGTCACCTTGCTTCCAAAAGTAGCAAAGACCTGAGCCATTTCCAGCGCGATGACCCCGGCGCCCAAGATTATCATGCGTGGTGGCAGCATTTCCAAGTTGAAGAGACTCTATGTATGAGTGGTGGTGTAATTGGGGGACGTTTGGTGAGCACAAACGATACGCTACTAGAGTAGGTCAAGAAAAAAAACGAGCTCGCGGAGAAAGAATAATACAGTAACAATTTACCTCGTTTGTGGTGTAGGGTGCATCGGCTAATCCAGGAATATTGGGAAGACTAGGACGACCACCAGTGGCGATGACAGCTGTTTTGAATTTGAGTTTCATTCCGTTGACTTCAATTGTTTCCTTATCGACAAAAACACCGCGACCCTGAAACACGTGAGCACCCGTACCGGAAGTCCCATCGTGTCCATCGGCGGGAGCAATTTTAGCTCGCAATCGACGCATGCGACTCATGATCGCACCAAAGTCGACAGAAATCTCGCCTGGCAGAACAACACCAAACTCCGACGAGCGTCGGACTTCTCGAATGGCTTTACCGGCGCGTATCAGGCCTGTCAGAAACAAGGAAGAAAACGACACAATGTTAGATCTTTTTTTGTGTTGTTGTTCTCGTTGTTGTTGTTGTTGCTGTTTGAATCCAAATAGGGAGAACCCTCGTCATCGCGCACCGTCACACCCTATACCTATCGTCCATCGTACCTTTGCTAGGAACACATCCAACATTTAGACAATCTCCTCCCGCCAAATGTTCCGAAATTAAACAACTTTTTGCACCACGTCGTGCGGATTGTTTGGACGATACCAAGCCACCTGCACCGGCTCCAATGGCAATCAAATCGTACCGTTCGTAAGGTTGATCGGTTGACGACGAATAGTCTCGAGGATGAACTTCATTCAACAAGACAGCATTGTATTCATCGAGTGGCCAAACACTGAGCTTGGAACGAGCATCTTGGACGTGTTCTGGATTATCTGGTTTCCAACCAGCAGAAGCAGTAGACGAAGAAGTGGATGGAGCCATATTATTGTTACGAATGATAATAGTATTGGATATGGAATGTGAGGATCGAGCAAAGGCAAAGGTGTGGCGTGGTAAAAGAAAGGCACTGCTCGGTACAAGTGCAGATGCGAGAACGGTAAAAGACCGACGAAAAAGAAATAACTTCATAAAGACTGTGTCTACTTTTCTTTTTATTGTGGAGAGTAGAAGTTGCTGAAGGTGGAAGTTATTAGAAGAAAGAATACTAACTAGACCTAGTATGTTGTTTTTCTGCACGAGCGTCAGTGTAAAGCAATGTATAGTCTACTGCTAGTCTAGTGATGGAATTTTTTTGGATCTTTTGCTTACTTTTTTGATTTGGCTTTCTTAGATTCTATAGCAAGTGTGCGACGTCTATATTTTTCGGATTATTTTTTGACAACACTCTTCACAGCAAGCAGGTTCGATGATGTCATACGAAATGTCAAACAGTGTTGCAATATTTTTTTCCAACATCCAACATACTACTCCTCCTCGCGTGCTCTAGCTACTAGTTGTAGTAGTGCAATGCTTCATCATTATTGAGCAAACTCGGGCACTGAACTGCTACCACATCACACCGACGCAAAACGATAGAGAATCAACCATGGCATGTTTCTTGAAATCGTGTCAGCAACAGCAACAGCAATATATCTTTCATTGGAGCACGAATAGGATACGAGTATCCAAAGGAACCTTGTGGTGCTACTACGTACTATTACTTTTGCTGCTGCCAACCGTGACAATTGCCTTTCACCAACGACGTCCTATTCAGATCCCTCAGAACGTACCCTTTACTCGCACAAGTCATGGTCATCCAATATCAATATCAATATCAATACCATCTCCCGCCGTCCTACCGTTGTTGCATCATCACAATCAAACACCCTACACCTCTTCTTCGAGATCACTGATTACAAGTGGGCGTTTGGGCCCATCATGGGATGGCGATGAGTAAGTGAGCTTGCTATCTTGATGTTTTTTATTTATTCGAACCGATGAGTTAATGGTCTCATGTCCTTTTTTTGTTGGAACTGTTGTTTGTTATTAGTGTACGATGGCTACAAAAGATCAAGCGAAGGCTCTACCGCAGTAATCTAGCAGGAGGGTATGGTGTGACACCAGCAAGAAGTACTTTGGTAGTTATGATTGCTCTCATGTTTCTCTATCAGACGATCGATACAATACATCTCATTCGACGACAAAATCCATCGTACTGGCCAAATTCTGCCTTGTCCATTATATCCGATACCGTACTGGGAACGACCGACGTTCGAGGCCCACTGACCATGAGCTTTATGCACAACGAAATCCTTTCACAGCGACAACCACACCGATTTTTAACGTCTGGATTTTTACATGGAGATATTCTGCATCTGTTGCTTAATATAGATGCCCTGCGACGTCTACCAAGTTGGTTGGAAACGGGACTGGGAAAACCACTGTTTGTGACTACATTTTTAGTTTCCATTGTGACCGGCAACATGGGACACTCGTTCAACGCTGTCAACAGCAGCTACGCTGGAAGCACTTTTTGTTTGGGTGCCAGTGGTGGTATCTGTGGCCTGTACGGTCTCATGTATGTTGCTCTCACCAAAATGGGACAAACATCAAGTGCTCAACGAGTACTGAAGGGAATGGCATTGTTATTAGCATCGGGATTCCTCTGGGACAATGTTAGCAATGCAGCACACCTGGGAGGTTTTTTTGGTGGTATGGTCATGGGAATCCTTTGCTCCCCAAGCTACCGGAAAAACTACCTGGCACGACGGAAATGGAGTTTGGAGGTTGATTTGTGGCCTCGAGATTACCGACAAATGATGGGCTTTGGAATATCACCCAATAAAAGTCTGGTCCCCGTACAGGCACTGTGGGCCGTTGCCGCTTGTGCCATGGTGTTGGAACCTACATTTCGATCAATCCCTTCCTCAATCCTGGCTAGTTTACTGAGGCCGGGATCGTTGTCATGATTTTTGAATATGAGAATAGTTGCTTTTCGAGAAACGAGCACACTTCTTTGCTCTGGTGCGCTATTCAATGCTTGGTTTTTCACCTCGAAAACTGACTAGAAGCAGCTTCTACCAAGTATTCTTAGCTACGAGTACATAGCAAGAAGCTATAAACACGGAACAGCTTGTTCTGGCAATTCTGATATACGACAGCACCGCTTCCAGTCTCGTGTTGGGCAAAGTAAAAAGCATTTCAAAAATACTACAGCCCGTGGCCATTCGCGTTGAATTCTTTAATATGATGGATATTAAAAAAATGTGTTGTGAGTAAATAATAAATGCCATACCGGCGTTTGGAACGACCATACAAATCATGACAGCACTCACACTCCCTCCCTTCAGAATAAACCAATAGAGCAAAATAATTATCGGCCTTTCACGTGAGAGAAGACTGCCAGCATCTCTAATAGATTGTTCTAGTAGTCATAGGAATGCCTAGCTAGGAGCTAGAGATACACCATGTGGATTACATACACGCAACAGCAATCTGGATTCTAAGTCTGCCTTCCGTCTCCACGAGAGTCAGGGAAAGGAACCAACTTGAGAGTCAGGGAAGACAACCAAATTGCGCGGCAAATTTAGTTTCTTACAAAAGCAAAACAAGGGCACAGGGAAGGGTTCCATGGGTCGCTTGGTCTAATAAACCTACAAAATTGCCTGCTTGCATAGAGTTAAAGAATAATGAAAATGTGAAGGGATTACATATTGTCTGTTTGTATAGTTTGTAAATAGATATTGATCACATTTCAACAGGAACGACCATACAATCATGACAGCACCGCTTCCCGTCTGCTCAGCGAAGTTAAGCATGATCTGGATTTGTTAGTACTACGGTGGGGGACCACGTTGGAATCCAAATTGTCTGTTCTTTTTGCTGCTTTTTCCATCACAACTTCCTTGTTGATATCAAGAGGAGTACACTTGGGACTATTGTGGAAGTCCAGAGTCTTGTCTTTTGTCACTTTTGAGGGTTTTCAACCAAATGTGTCATTCTTTTGCTCCAGTAGGCTGACTGTTTTGCATTTGCTTTTTGGCACAAAGAGAGTACAGTACTGGTAGCTATTAGTTGGCATTTACTAAAAAGAAGTTTATCTCAGAGTACTAAAGCTTTGCTATTCTCAATATTGGGATGATAATCGGCAACATTGAAAAAAATCGCTACCTAATTGTTTACCTCTAACACTAAATCCTCGTGAGTCAGAAGCAGCTGCTCCGGAAGCCAAATTTTCCAAAGAATAACCGTCTGCATTCTTCAAATCCATCACTCAAATTTTTGCTCGCAAGCCATCGAATCTCCTGTGCACACACACACACACAGACTGCTTTTTATCTGATCTTTCATCGGCACAACCAATCCAACAGAGCGATAGCCGCCAGCTGAAATCAGCATAATTTTTTACCTGCCGATCCCGTAACATTATTTATCCAAAAAGGCAACAGAAGAATCCGTACCATGATAAGATCGCCTTCTACCACCGTTCGTTCCAGCGCTGCCCGACTGATTCCTTTCATGCAGAGGTTTCTTGGCCGATCGCAGACCACAGTTGTCACCGCTTCATCAGTAAGCAGCGGTTACAACAAAGAAGATGTGATGAATCTGTTGCAACAGGTAAATATCTTGCACAATTGTGTATTTTCTTTGTTCAATAATGGTGATGCTGGTAATCATAGTAGGTAAAATAATGACACGCGTGGAAACAGCGACAAAAGATTCATCTCGCATCTCACCGTTTCCCAACCTATTGTGTTGCTCAACTTTGCAAACTGAAAATCTTTGCAGAAACCAAACGAGAAAGATGACATGGCGTATTCTCTGTCATTTGGAGATGGCTCTAGCAATATTTTTTCATCCATGGCAGAACCCTCCGCCTTGATGCAACAGCAATTGCGTTACAGTCAAGATCAACTTCGACACGACAGTCATCACAGTCGTCTCTCGGTGTCTGCTTCCGTCAAAGTTACAAAAAAGGCTGCCAATGTGGATACATCCGCTTTGCCCCGAACCTTGCGCGATGTTCGTCGACAAAAGAGTCGTGCTATTGTGGTTACGGAAACCACCAAACCATTCCGTGTGGTTGACGTGAACGAATGTTGGGAAGGATTGTGTGGATTTACTTTGAGCGAAGCACGCGGACAAACACTGGGCAAGTTGTTGAAGGGACCCGCTACAAATCAAGTGGCTGCTACAGGATTGGTTACCCATCTGTTGCATGGCGACGAAGCGGGTGCCGTTCTGACCAACTATACCAAGAATGGACGAGAATTCCGCAACCGGATTCGTGTGGGACCCTTGTACGATGATGAGACCGGAACCAGAATTACCCATTTTGTCGGTGTGTTGGAAGAAATCATCGATGAGGATCTTCAACAGGAGGCCATGTAAATTGTGACGACGAGCAGGATGGGATATGTCGTGCAGTTTCGCTTCAACCCTACCATTTTTTTTTTCGGTTCAGGAGCTGATAGTACTTCCCAGAGAGACGACATTATAAATAACAGTACTATTTTAAGGTTCCTAGTAAGATTCGCAAATTTTAAGGTTTGCATTTCATTTTTCTACATGTATTGTAGCTGGATCTACCTGTACATCTACCTATAGCTATGGAGTAGCCAAGACGAAGTAGTAGATTTCGGAATAGGACGGTGAGAGAAAATCTGTGCGTACGTGTCGGCGGATGCGTGTAAAAGATTGAGGTGAGGAAAGAGAGCTTTGTAGCAGAGACAAGACCTCTCTAGCTGCTACTTGACCTACTACTACTAGTAGTAGTATTGGCAGGAGAATCCGGTACTTGTACCAGAGGAAGCAATCTGAAATAATATTAATGTGGACAGGGCAAGATGTAACCGTGGGTTCTCATTAGCGTCCAAAGGAACAGATTTTGTCACAAAACAAGATAAAAAGCACCACAGTAACACAACACAATAATAAGTACTGTACCATCAATTATAGACAACGGACCATGAAAACATGATCCAGCTAACTTAGACCTGATTTGATATGACATGAAAGATAGGGAAGGCAGCTTGGTGGCGAGACATGCTCGGCGAACGATGTTGGAATCTCCAAAACACCGGAGCTGGATACTGTCGCTGGTCGTGGCGCTACTACTTGGGTTTTGGGTCTCATTGCAAGTAGTGCGCATTGGAAGTGATAGCTTGGGTACCCAAGAAATCAGTACCAGCAAACAGCATGAAACTGGGCAGCCTGTGTCTCTCTTTCTTCCTGCTACACCAGATGGTACCATCGAGCAGCATTTGAAAGAAATCATTCCAGACGATTCGGAATCGCCTCTTCGTGGTTGTCCAGCTACAGCACAGGTAAAAATCACAAGCAGTGACAACAACAAAAAGTGGAAGTTGCAGTCATTAGACACGAAGGGAAATCCGAAAACTGTTGGAGGAGATGAGTACTACGTTTCCTTCCAATACACATCAAGCAGCAACAGCAGCAGCAGCAGTCATTCATCGGCAGTGGCTATTGGTCTGGACCAGCAGGATGGCACATACGAGCTGACATTTGTGGAACCACCTTTGATAACTAACACACCTGACAGAACTACAGATTCTACTGAAGGTGGGACTTTAACCGTTCATTTTCAATACACTTGTGGAATAGGATACATGGCGCCTCCTAGCAAGGACACCTGGTTGCATGGAGGAGCAATGTACAGATTCGCGACACTCTTCACACCCAATACGCCTTTCATTTACCCCTTTCAGCCGCCATCTATCGATACGGCGACGGGAACGCTGCAAAAATACCAGCAAGTCTTGGTATTTGGAGATTCTGCCATGAAACAATTTGTCAAAGACGGCAGTCAACCCTATGAACCTAACATTCTCTTTCGCGTCAAACGACGAAAGCCTTGGACGTTGGGATTGATCGATGAACACTTGCAAGTTCTTGAGAAGCAATTGGGTCGAGATCTGGATGCAACCAGTGTCAAACCACTTCATTCTGTGGCTTTGATTCTGGGCAGCTCGATATGGGATGTGCTGGCGTCGAAAAAGGAACATATTGCTGGAACTCGCCGTTTATTGACCACTCGTAGCTCACATCCAGAATCTGTCTTTCAGGATCATTTGAACGCTTGCCGTCATTTCATCACGACGGTGCGAAAGCAATACCCTAATATCACTGTGTTTTGGAAATCGCCCACCGCAATGCACATTCATGTTGTCAGCAGCCCAGCATCATCATCATCATCATCATCATCATCATCATCATCATCATCATCATCATCCAATCAGTTGGCAAACAACGGCGCCATGTCGACCAACGTCACTGCGAACGAGTATAGGTTGCTGCAACGCGTTCGTTATATGAGCTCTTCTCGCATGGCCTGTCTGTACGAGCTACAACGCAACCTCATGCAAGAACTGCAGGTGCCTTTTCTAGATATCTACGAGGCTACGTATCTGTCGGCTTCCTGGACTCTTCCGGGTGACGGAAGGCATTACAGTCCTGATCTTCACCAGCATATGTTGCGCTGGTTCTATTAAAGACTACTATGAAATACTTTGTGTTCTTCAACTATGCTTGCTGCTTTAGTTTCAATTTATTGTAATGCTTTTTAGAATCACCCGGTGGTCAGGCCACGTTTTAGCGCGGGGCGATTTCTAGCTGGAGAAGGCGATATCGATGCAGAGTTCCGCCGCGGCATGCGCGCAGGCGCAGGCCTGTGCCACAAACTCAAGCCTCCAAACAATGGTGTCGGAATGTTCACATCTTGATTCGTTTCGCCCAGTCCTAGTCTTCCAGAGCTTTTACCGCAAGAAAGGACTTTGCCACAGGCCGTCACAATGATGGAGCAGTCCAGGCCAGCGCAGACTTGGACGATCGGGCCGTACTCATTCTTTGTCGGTGGTGTTCTTTTGGTAGGGTCTCTGGGTACTGGTGACGCAGCAGGCAGTCTACTAGAAGTCGCGAGCAAGGTGGACAGCGGAGGCAAGGCCTGGGGCGTATATTCAATCGCACGCTCCAAGTCGGAGACTTCATCTTCCACGGGCATCGTGGGACTCTCACCAAGGCCCAGGCGGCCATCTGTATTTTTGCCCCAAGTAAACACGGTGCCACATTTGGAGAGCGCCATAACGTGACCTGTTCCAGCACTGACAGCTGTAATTGCAATTCGATCGCTACTACCAGAAGCGTTCCTGCTGGGAAAGTGGATGGGTGTTGGTTCGGGAACATCTGTGCGACTTTTTCCGTGTCCGAGCATTCCATCGTAGCTAATACCAAAGGAGAAAAGGCGCCCGGCAGATGTGACCACAAAGGACGAATAGGGTCCCAAGGATACATCGAGTGGAAATTCTGCAGGGTTCTGCATGAGGATCGGCGCCGCTGCTGGCGTGTAAGATACATTAGCATTGTTAGTGTACGACAATTTCTCTATTATCGTTGGCACTGGAACAATTTTGTGACTTGATATCGATGTCCTCTTCTTGCCCTCGATGCCCAAGGCATGATATGCAGCGTTACCCCACATGTACAACTCGACGTTTCCAGTGGCCCTTCGCACAAGGGCCGCTGAGTGTTCCGACGAGGCCGAGAGCGCAAAGATACCTTGTGGGGGCAGTTTGGATGCATTCAAGGAGCTCAGGGTTGCTGCAGATCCGTCATCGTGCGACGCAGCCTTCTCTGGCCAAACAGTGCAGTGCAAGGCCACACGATGAGGCAAAAGAACGTCTTCCATCTCGTCCTGGTGGGAATCCTCGCTGTTGCCGTGGACCGAGTGGTTGATATTTCTTCGAGACGAGCGCGACGACACGGAACGGTCAGGAGACGATGTTTTGGGCCGCGGATGAATGAGACCAATCTTCATAAAGTTATTTCTTCCGAATCCGTACAGCTGATGATGCCAGACAGACTCGGCTGGCGACGACGTTGTTGACGAATGCTCGCTTTCATTGTCGGTGCGAGTATCCATGGTCGCCGGCGAGGAGCTGACACGGTTCATTTCAACCATGGCCGGAGTGCCAATTACCGGACTCTGCGGGTACTGTCCACTTGAAGTACCGGCGCTGCGAGGTGACCGTGACTTGAGGACTCGTCGGCCTTCCGTCGACACAACGACGAGTGAATGGGACTCGCCTGCTGCGCAAGTGATCGCTTTGCCTCCATTCTCCAAGAGTGGAGTGATAATTGTGGGAGTCCAGACGTATCGTTGGTGAGGTCCTGTTCCTTTCGTAGGTCGAGGGGACTTGATACCAATGCCTAGTTGACCATGATCGTTGAGACCGTATGAAAATAGTAATGCTTCTGCCGAGATCATGAGGACGTGTGATCCACGTGGATGAGCTGACACTTGCTGTATTCGAATTTGCGCCATTGGTTTCAAAAATGTTGGAACTCCGTGATAGAGCGGCACATCCGTGACCTTTGGTGTTTGTTGGTTATTGTGGTTGTGGTTGTTGTTGTACGATTGCCTTTCGGAAGAAGTCAATCGACCTTGTTGTCTTCCTCTGCTACCAGCTGTCTGCAGGGGTAACTTGAGAGAGATATTGGTATCGATCTCCGCGGACGTATCCGAAGGACTCCGTCGCGATCGATTGCTGACTGGCGATGTTGGCAGCATATCGTTTCCTCCATTTTTAAAGTGCGAATAATCAAAGCTGGGCATGGACAAGACATTGTCATTATCGTCCATTTCGGTTTCCGAATCCAACCCATCCGACAGAGGCTGCTCTCGTGGCGAAGTCATATTATTACTATTATTATTGGAAGCCGAATCGGAAATTTCTAATTCAAGTTGATTCAAGGCTTGAGTGGTCTGAGCCACGGAAGTAGTAGATACATCGGCGGGATGAAGCTTGCGTTGACCAGTGCTGGCAGCACTTTCATGGGTCGTCGTCCGGCGGTTGCCCCATTCGTACGTAGAGGTACCACCGCCGCCACCACCACGCAAACCATCCGGTGCCGTTTTGGCAGAAACAGCAAATGGACGGTTGCCGCCACCGCCACCGCCGGAGGACATGTGTGATCTATCGTCCTCCTTCTTTTCTTCTCGCTGCGAAGTTAACCATGGATTGCAGAGAGACGACTTCTCCAAGGATATGGGCAATTCCGAACACTCAATGTCGCACCATCTGAGATCGTAGCTGGAACTTGGGTTAATCGAGGCCGAATCGTCACCAGGAGAGTTCGTTTCCAGTAATTGGGAAAACTCGCGACTTCGACATACCAGGACATCTCCCGCCGCCGAGACGAAGCATGTCTCTTCTTGTGATACGGCAACAGATCGACTGGGCAGCGGAGGTGGTTTGGTTGGTGGTCGACTGTCACTAGCGAGGTTACTAGTCATCCTCAGCTTATTGTTGTCATTCGTTTGTTTCTTGTTGTTTATGATGTTCTTGCTGTTGCTGCTGTTGCCGCTACTTTTGCTGTTTGTGGCGGGGTTCATCAGGGGAGGTCGAGAGGAGGTGTAGGAGGTTTGCTTGTTCTCCTTTAACTCTCTCTCATTTCCCGTGTTAAAGCTAGAAACAGAATTTCTCCGCGGCAGTGTCGCCATGATTAACTTACTACGATGAATATCAGCTATCAGCTTTGAATGTGCTGCTGCTGCTGCTGCTGCTGGTGGTGGTGGTGGTGGTAGTGGTGGTGGTGCACCAGTGAAGGCAAACTCCAGCAGCTGGATGAAGAAAAGAGTACTAGTCGTGTAGTAGTACTCCTGTAACGAATTAGGCGAAGAATAGAACGTTACCTTTGTTGTCTCTAATAAAAATGCACACAAACCAATACTGCTGCTATTGTAGGGTAAGATATCTCGTGGGGTTCATTGGCCTCTGTGTTTTTGTTGTTAACTTCTTTCGATTCTTCTTGTAATGGCCAAGTTAGTTATTGGAATAGTTAGCTAGTTAGTTTACTCGTAACTATAATATTAAGTAACAGGAGCTTGGTGTATTTTACAGTTATCTCGTTATTATTACTACTAGCTACTCTAGTAGTATCTCGATTCCAGTCGGCGTTATTCTCTTGATGTGTGTGAAGAGGTGAATTTTTTCGGGCACTAGAAACAAGACAAATACAGTAAATGCCAATGATGTTAGACGTGCGTGCTCTCCTAACGGTTCCGTTTGTTGAATGAGATTATGGATCACGAGCAGCACCTGAACAATTAGGCTTTCAATAATTACAGTAAGTAAATTATTATGAATATTATTTTGTATTGTTATTCTTCGTTGCGAACAAAATAAATAATTACGACGGACACTCTAGACTACTCACGAAATCCGATCCTCCTCATCACAAATACACTGGTAACTTTTTTAGTAGACCCACTGAAAAGCAAGAATCAATTGCTGCTGCTCACAAAGAGAACAAAAGAAAGTCATAAAATCTACTACTCCGGTACCAGGTACCAGGTAACTGGTTACTGGCTCGTAGTCCACAAGTACTACTAGTAGTAATTGCTCGTGGCGTTTTCTTTTCACGTTGAAACCAACCCCAGAATCAATTTCCTATTATTAGTATGGATTGATTTTTACTACATCGAGCCAAAAAGCTGAGCTACAAAATGACTGCAAACTGTATAATAAATAATATTTACTATGATAGCAATGCTAAAAATGAGGAGTGTACACATAGCAAGAAGCAAGAAGAGGGACAACAACAACAAAAAATTGATGATCGTCGGAGAAATTGCTAGAAGCTTTAGCAGAAGATTATCTGTAAGAGTGCTTTTTGAGTTCTCGTCTATGTTCTCTTGCTACGAGTTTGTCATTCCTACCAGCGGGCGCCACTTCACTTGTGAAGCGCAGGAATAGCGCGACCAACCATTTCACATACTATTCGAAATTTTAGCCCACCATCCATACATACTAACATACCTGATACCTGATACCTGATACCTGACCTATTGAAAGGTAAACACAAGCAACACGGGGTTATTATTTTTATTATTTATTTCATGACAAGTTGATCCGCTCAATATAGAACGAATGTTCGACTGCTGACTTTTGTTCTATTTCTTACATCACATCGTCCCTTCACGCTCGTGATTCCTACCAGACTGTTGGTAGTGTGGCGTATAAACTCCGGGTCATCATAAGAACTGCTTCCACGATACTGAGCGCTACTTTTATGTTACTATCAGGCCTGCCAACAAGATAGAGATACGTACACTGTCTGTAGCAGCTGCAGCTCCTGTCTTCTTGCTTGAAAAGAGCCACTAGACTAGACTATTTTGCTGGTGTGTCTCCTCATCAGTGGGCTCGATTTTTTGACAGAGTCGGTTGTAGTATCGATCGAATTTGATTTCAAGGAGAAAAGAGTCGGCATGCGTGCGCATGTTGCGCCAAGAAGAATGAGAACGCCGAGTCAGAATTGATGACTGTCGAGAAACAGTAGTCCACGTAATCAGCAGATCTGTACCCGTACTTTAAATTTCGCAGCTTTATTCCTCAAAATTAAAAGCAAACCTGGCTGTTTGTCGTCATCAAGAACTCGTAGCTACTACTAGTAGTCTACTTGGAGTACTGTACAACGTAGCGTCAACAAACCGGCTCCGGTTCATTTGATCTGTGTGCTGTAGTCTCTCTAGCTAGTAGTGTGTAGTACGTTGTACGCGTCGTTGTGACTTCATCCATCATCTCATTCTTTGGTTGCTACTACCAGGTAGTCTACTCTAGTAGCCTTCGACATTTTCAAGTCAAGATGATGAAAACCAGATCACAAGTAGTAGTAGAACCAGCAGAGGATGCCAAAGCCAGGAGGGGGGTGAACAACGAGCCACCATCTGAGGCATCCAGAAAGTTGGAAGATGAGGCCTTGTCGACCACATCATCGGAAGAAGAAACCGAAGGTGAATCTTTAACCGGGAGCCTCCATGAAGACTATGTCGAAGACGGTAAGATACAGTCAGCATTTAGTCAGCAGAGTACGTTACTTAGTAGCGTTTGATTTTGTCATTATTTTTTATAAGTAGTGCTGCTCTTTCAGCCAAGTACGTGTAATAATGTGTACGGTACTTCAGAACCTCACCCCATCGCATTTTTCTACTTGATTTCGACAATAAAATAAATAATAATAGACTTCGCATCGGAATTGGTATCTTTTGCACTGCCATGGCTTGGCATGTTGGTATGGCCGTGCCTAGTGTCTCTTCCCTTGCTCTTGTCTTCCAACCGGAGTCCAACCTCCTACAAAAAAATCTTTCCCGCCGATTGGTACAATTACGATCCAGATAGTACCGACCGACCAAAGCCTCTTGGATTGATCTTGGGTATTGTTGCTGTGGTAATCGGACAAATCTCCGTGGTCCTTTACTTTTACTTGTATAAAAGTGGTCACTTTACCTTTGGTGTGGAGCCCACCAAGATTCAGAAGAAGGAATCGGACTACGTCTTCTCTGAGGCCCTGAAATCTCATTTGTTTCAGCCCGAAGGCTTTGTTTTGTTGGGATTGTACTTGTCATCAACGTGGATGTTTCACTTGATGCCCAACTCATATTACTCCTTCGAAGGATCCATCCAGTGGAGGGAAGCCTTTTTGTGTCTCGTCTTGCAAGACGGCTTTCAGTACACCATGCACCGATTGGAGCATGCTCTTTCTCCCACTCTTTACAAACTCTCCCACAAACCCCACCATCGCTTCATCAATCCCAAAATGTTTGACGCCTTTCACGGATCTATGGCCGACACGATTCTCATGATTCTAACACCACTCTACCTGACGGCCAATGTGATGCGAACCTGCAACGTCTGGACTTACATGACCTTTGGATCTCTGTATGCTAGTTGGTTGACCTTGATTCATTCGGAACTTGTCTTGCCCTGGGATGGATTATTTCGAAGGCTCGGGTTTGGAACTCCCGCCGACCATCACGTGCACCACAGTATTTTCAAGTACAATTACGGACATCTGTTCATGTGGTTCGATATCTTGTGTGGTACCTACCGAGATCCCAAAGATCTCAGTCCCAAGGTCTTCAACGATGGTGTATAACAGCTGCAAACAAACAAACACTGCGCTAGCTATTTGAGATTCCCTAGCAGGTGTTTCATGTCGAGAGTGAAATGAAATTTCAATGGCATATTCCGTTTAGTCAAGCAAAACGAGACAACAAATGCATGGTCCCCGGGTCGCTGCTGCATATTGTGCTACTACATACTACGTTTTATCATTTTTTGTTTTGTGCCTTTCTACAAATTCTACTATAGAGTTAGCAAGAAGCTAGAGTACTGTACGCCGTAGCTGGCTCAATGATGAGAATTGATTTGTTTTTGTTTAGCGACTGAGTCGCACATTACCTCTGTAACACGCGTTTCGAGCAGGCGACTAATACTACTAGCTAGCTAGTAGTAGTAGGCAACCGACGCAAGGCAGGTAGGGAGAGACGAATTATGATTATTTACGATGTCTAGTAGTCTACCAGTAGACTAGTATTTCCGATGCACTAGACTACGATGAGGATGACTTTACTTCCGTACATTCGCATCGTTTCGCTCTCTTATTGACGTTCGGAATCACCATTCATCTGTCCTCAAGAGACCCACAATATAGCGCTGCCAGCATTAACAGTGAAGAGCAAACGAGGTAGTTAGCAGATGTCAGATCTGACAGTCTTTGCGGAAGCTTTGATTGCCGCGGTAGCACGGGCCTTTTACGATGACGATGTCGTCTGTTTAATCGATGTCCTGATCCGAGACAAGTTTTTGCGAGACGATGACATGGCTCCTCGTCTCTCGTTGCCAGCTCGAAAGCTTCGAGCAACGCTCCAGTTTCTGCAAGATCAACACTTGGTGAAGCACGAGACAGTAGATGATCTTGCCCAAGGTGGTAGTCAAGCAACCAAGTTCTGGTACATTGATTACAACCACGCCGTGCATTCGATCCGACTCCGGCTGCACCTCTTGCGAAAACAATTAGAAGCTGCAGAAATGCGAGCCCGATCGTCTTCTTTTTATCTCTGTCCGGGATACAAACAAAAGCGCTGCAACGGACGGTACACCGAAGAAGAAGCACAGCAAGTTGTAGATCCCTCGGCTGGATTGTTTCTTTGTCAAGAATGCTTCCTGAATTACGAAGCAGACCCCAATGCTCCTCCCAAAGAAACCTACACGCTCCAGCTGGTGGATAATTCCAAGAATTTGAAGGAAGCCGTTGACAATTTACGACGCGTGACAGTGCAACTTTCTGGAAAAACCATCGGCAATCATCAACTACGGGCCGGTATTTACGATTTATTACAAAAGGTTCGAGGCAAGGGAAAACAACCCATTACATCGAATTTACCTTCGGAAAACTTTGCCCTCGGCATTGGATCCAAGCGGTTGGCAGGTACTGGACGAACGGCCGGGATCAAGGCCCGAAAGTTGGCCGAGACGGGTGGAACGCAAAGCACAGCGGCAGCGAAAGAACTCCTGGTTGGAGGCAAAGACGGCAATCGTTCCGCCGAAGGCAGTGACTTGACCTTTCTAAAGAATGCCATGGGCAACGAAATTGCCTTTACGGTGGAAAAGGGTGGAGGTGCACGGGCCAATTTGCTCGCGACCAAACGACGGCGACGATTGAAACTGTTGGATGCGGCAGCCAGCCGGGTGGGTGCCAGTGTACCACTTCATGTAACGTTGCAGGAAAAAAGGAAACGAGAAGATGAAGAAGCAGAGAGAGCAGCAGCGGCAAGTGGGAAGAAAATGAAGAAGAAAGGTGCCCCGGGTACCGGTACATTCGATTTCCTCCAAGATAACATTGGTAGGGGGATTGTCGACGACAGCAAACGCCGAAACATGACGGCGGCACTTAGAGCTGACGAGCAAGAAGATGACGAGCCAGGAAACGAGGAAGAGGAAGCTTTAGTATTAGCTTACGATGTAGAAGACGTTCTGCAACTGTCTGAGGAGAATCGACAGGCTGCCTTTCAGTTACAGTACAAACGAGAAATGGATCGGCAAATGCGAATATTGGCGGTTCAAGAAGGCGATGGTGTGTCCAGTCCTCACAAGAATGCTGCACCTGCCGGCAGCGATGGCGACGATAATGTACAATGGGAGGATGGTTAAACGGGAGGTTTTAAATGACTTATCCAAATAGTAGATTTAGTGCAAGGGTTTGGCATTTTGGTATTCGATTGAAAAGAAAGACTTCAGAATTAAAACAAACAACATTATACCAGTACTGCAAACGAAATCGAGGCGGAGTTGAATAGAATTGTGTACGCGCCTTTAAAAATAAGCCTTTCAAGCAAGGTAAAACTATAATAATGAGAAAATCAGCAAAAGGAAGTAAACTGGAACGTCTAATTTACGGGGATCACAACTATGGCGCCCTGCGGGCGCCAAGGCTACCCGAGGGCAACCAGCAAAAGGAAGTAGTCTAGTGTGCACAAAAAAATATTATATAGTAGACCCAGACTAGAGTACTCGGAGTAGTAATAATAATAGCTAGAACAGTCGTCAATTTTTTTAATACTGTGAGACAAGCTCGTGTGTTCGATTGGAGCATGTATGCGTCGTATATTAGTGTACCAGTGCTCCGACGAGGTGCCGTTTTATTGGTGCCATACTACTTTCACTTGTTTCCGGTCGTACATACAGTATTCAGCATTCAGCACTACTCTCATTCATCAACAACTTATTACAATTGCAGTACTGTACTGGAGTATAATACATATACCATGAGCAACGATGGAGACGAACGAGAGGAAGGAGAGGGAGAAGAGGATGAGATGCAACCGCAACTTGCCGATCTACAGAATGCAAGCGTACCGAATCAACTTCGAGGTATTCGAGCCTGCAAGAGGTGTGGCTTGTTGAAAACTCTGGATCAGTTCATCGACGAAGGTTGCGATAACTGTCCTTTTCTGGATATGGTACGATAAAGGTGTTGAAATAGGAGTGGTGATGAGATTGTGCGGTTTATAAGTTGATCTTGCGACCTGTTAAGTGCATAAATTCGACTGAGTACATCGCTCACTTCATGTCATCCCTTCCCACAATTGCTTGATTGTTTTACAGGTTGACAATCATGAACGTTGCAACAGCTGTACTACGGCATTTTTCGAGGGTCAAGTAGCCGTTATGGATCCTCGGGAGAGCTGGGTGGCTAAATGGATTCGAGTGGACAACAATTTGCCCGGCGTGTACGCCATATCTGTGACAGGCCAGTTTGATAGGGATACCGAAGAAGATTTGGAGAATCGTGGTTACCGATGGCGATGCAAACCCTAGGTTGCACTGAGTAAATGCTACTGCAGAAGAAAAATAATGGTGCGTTGTTGGAGAGAAATGATTGAAGTGTATATGGAGCCGCCGTTGGAACAGGGATTGTCTCGGGACTAGCGTCCGCGGCTCCTTGCTGGCGAGACGTAACGAACAGGCGCAGTTTGAATCAGACATGAACCTTAGCTAGCTGCTGCAACCATTAGATGTGGCACCTTAGCTATTCTATCATAAAAGCGAATAAAAAATCGTATTCAAAACACAAATCACTCTATTTAGGAAGCAGACGGAATGCAAGTATATGATTGTGGTGGTTGAGACGCTGCTCGATAGTGTTTGATCCCGCACACACAGACATGACTGAGTGGATATCACTCCGGCAGAGTGGACATTATTTTTGCAGCTCATCGGTTTGTGTTAAACAGAAAGCAATGTGGCGGTAGGGTAGTAATACAGCGCTCACAGTTTGATCGAAACATGCAAGATATTCCATGCTCTTGTTTGTTCACCAGGCAGGAATAACTCGGTGCCTGTGCCAGCCTCGGTAGAAGCCAGTGGATCGTTGTTCGTTGTTGTTCATTGTTGTTTTCGGTCCATACTGATGAATTGACAAAGAGGGAGGACCGTCTTTGGCTCCGGTAATAGGTTGTGATTCGTCGAGAATTCGACGGTCAAGCTGCAACGCCAACTTTGAACCATTCTTTTAGCACTGTTTTCGTTTTCTACTGTTCAAGGCTCACGAATCGCCCGCTTCAATGCTCCCTTACAAATAATATCCGCTTCAATGCTCCCTTCGGAAAAAGCCTTGGAAGGCCTATTCGTAATGAAGGGCTCAGTATCGTATTATTGTCTTGTATGTTGTTCCCAAATTGTTTGTCGTGCCTTTCAGTAGTTGTTTTGCGAACACAAACAACATTCATACGAGCAAGTTCGATACCTGCATGAAACGTTAGGGCTACCACAATAAAGAACCGTCAAGGTTGCTTGCAACGTTCTTCGACCGCTCGCTCCATAGTAAAGTCCCAAGATCTCGCCTATTGCATGCTGTAAAAGTAGTAGTAGCTCCCGGACTCCACCATGTTCGAGTCACGAATGAAGCGTGACTAAGGGTATCTTTCCATCTACTCTGTCGTGCAACAACAAGCGAAGCCAAGCCAAGCCATCCAGTAAAATAATATGCATGAAGTCAACTTCATCCACATTATTTTTTGTACATTGGCACTTACTTCACAAAGAAGCTCAAATAAAATACCAGCGCATCCAGGTACTCGCCTCAACCGGTATTCGCTTCCACTTCATTGTACTTACATTGACATCTCTCATCTTTATCGTACGCTTATTAAGTAAGTAAAAGTACCCGCAAATATGAGATTGACTGGTAATGTTTGGATCCTGATGATGATCCTGCTGGCAACCTTCCTCGTCGCAACTACGACGTATGTGGTCGATGCCACCGAGGTCGAGGAGGATGCAGAAGACACTAATACTACAGCTATAATTAAAGAACAAGAAGAAGTAGAAGCCAAGAACAAAAAGATAGTGAAGGATGATATATCTGCTGGTGAGGAAACAATTGTTGTCGAAGAGGAGGAATCCATTGCTACCATTGAAAGAAACCCAGATTACGAAAGCGATGACGAAGAAGAGATTGACTACGAGGAAAGTGACGATGACGAAGTTTATGAAGACGACGACTACGAGAAAGAAGATTCCAAACCTGTCATTGATGTGGCATTGGAAAGATCTCGAAAAGTGTCTCGTAAAACCCTTGAGTTTGTCAAGAAGAATCGCATCAAAATTACAGTTGCATTGGCTCTTATTGCCTTTCGCCGAGAGATTAGTAGCTATTTACTCGACAAAATTGCCCCTGTTACAGGGAAAGATCCCGTTACTGGGAAAATTCAACGACAATGGCTCAAAATGGATCCAACATCTGTCTTGAAAATTGTTGTCTTTATTGATATCATGAGGCAATTGCAAGGAGCCGGCAAGAAGAGGGATCCTTTGATCATTGCCTTCCTTTTGCTGGGTGCCAGAAATCCCATTCTTTCGTCGATCCTTTCAAAAACAATTTTACAAGAAAATAATGCATTCGTACCACAACCAGAGCAGCACTATACCTTTGAAAAATTGAACGAACGGTACAAAAAGGACAGTCTGGCTCTGCAAAAGGCAGCCAATCATAAAGTGAAACCGGAGGTACACCTGCCTTCCTTGATCGATTTACAAACGAAGGACAAGCAGTATTTGGAAACGGTAATTGTATTGGACTTGATAGGCGTCGATAGTGCCCGGATTGACAGACTTCGAGACGAAGTCTCCTTTTTGCTGCACCAACATCGGGAACAAGTGATCCCCTACAGCAACCGAACAGAGGCGGAAAGTAACATGACCAAAAATGTAGAAATTGTCGTTCTCCTAGAATCGCCCGGGGGGTCTGCATCTGACTTTGCCCTGGCATCCCAACAATTGTTGAGGCTTCGTAACGAGCCTGGAATATCTGTGACTGTCTGTGTCGACAAGGTTGCTGCCTCTGGAGGATACATGATTGCTTGTGCTTCGACTCCAGGACGTCTACTGGCGGCTCCATTTGCAGTATTAGGGAGTATTGGAGTGGTAGGGCAGGCAGTTAATGTACAAAAAACTTTGGAAGGATGGGGAGTTAAGCCAATGGTGTTTCGCGGTGGAAAGGATAAGGCTCCCGTGGGCTTGATTGGGGATGTTTCGTACCATCAAAAGAAATCGATACAAACCATGGTGGATGACACACACAAAGTATTCAAGCAACACGTGGTCCGGACCAGGCCTGTCCTTGCCAATAAAATCGACAAGGTTTCAACGGGAAAAATTTGGCTGGGTGCTTCAGCCCTTGAGATAGGGCTTATTGATCATCTCGTTACCAGTGATGAATATATTGGCCATAGAATTCAGTCCGGGGCAAGGATGTTGAAACTGGTTCAAAACCATAAAAGACGAACCCTTTTTGGTGGACAACCGCAACGCAGTGGTTTTGAAGGCAGCATCATATCGTCCATCTCGCAATCACTGAAGCAACGCAGCAAGCAAGCATTGATGAAGTTAGCGGATAAAATTGATGTCCCCGCCGACGCGATATTAGGAATGGTTCCTCTTTCGGCCAAGGCTACCAGCACCAGTCTTGCTGCATCGTCCTCATATACGACAGTGGACTCTGCTCCTTCGTAGACCAAAGTGCTCTGCTACTATTGCTACTCGTTCTAAATAATTGTTCGCTAAGAAAATCGAATCATTCTATGTCTGTCCTACGCTTATTTTCTTCTTACTGTTGCGCCGTTTCTTGTTTGGAAATGGCATCTGCCTCCTTGGAATATTTGGATCCCGAGGCAATTTGGTAGTTGCGTTGTCGCTCTCTCAAAGGAGGAAGTCCGTCAGGACCATCTGATGGCTTTCCCTTGGCCAAGAGCTTACCATCATCGTCCACCAAGACAAACGTATCAAAATTTGGAGGACACCAGACCAATTTGAAGGCAATTCTTGACTTGAACTGAACGTGAGCCACATCTTGAGGTGGGTCCTTGTTGCAGCCCAAAGCACAGGTTGACCAAGATCCACCCGGTCCTAGCTCAGGCAACGATGCGACTTTGATTCCATCGCCAAGGAAGTTTCCTTTGGCAATGCCTTCAATTTCACCATTGTTAACATTATCTTCCGACAACATGGCCGTCAAATCCACGTGATTGAAATCATTGAATGCATGGCCCGTGTAGCCTCGTCCCGGAGCTACATTCGTGAGATCTTTCAAACCACCCGCCCACAATAACTTTCGTCGAACTTCCGCCCATTCTTGATTGAGACGATCGCCTTGGGCCAGCTCTTGAACACGCGCACGGATGTTAAGCATTCGCTCCACAGCTGTACCAGGAAAATCTTTATCCGCAACCATTTTTCTGGCAGTTGTAGAAGAAAAGTTTCGAGCAGAACTATTAGAGTGACGATTGGATTCTACAAGGGCTTCTGGTATCCCGCTGTGTGGTACTGCAAAAGCAGAGGTATTAGCAGCAATACAACTTCGAAAGGAAAACGCGGAAATGAGGGGAACGAGAGGGAGTCGCATCCTACTATCTTCCTGAATAGATTTTATGATTGCAGTTATTTGTACTGGTACCAAGCTAGCTAGATAGAGGAGAGGGTACATGTAAGCAAGTTGCATCGACGGCGGTATCTGTCTTCGATTTTCGTTTCAGACTGGTTTCAATGAGTCAGCCTAAGTCACGCTCGGGACTCAAAAAAGAAAAACCGTTTCGAAGAAAGTTTTCATACGAAGTGACTTGGCTCGAAACAGCGCGGACTGCACTGCATGCAAGCAATATGCAGCGATGAGTCTTTCCTCCCGACAATTTTAAAAACGGGCACTAAGCGTCTCATAAATATAGTTCTTCAGTGAACGATTTTCGTGTCTTACTTTTTTTCTTCTTCTCGTCAACCTCGAAACATCGCGTCCCATGCCCAACTACAACTTCAAGTCGCCCGGAAAGATGGCTGGTTGGTTGTCTCCAAGCTTGCAAAAGAAGCGAGAGCTCGACCAGGTAAAAATGCATCTCAAGCTAGAAAAGGAAAAGCAATTGCAAGACAAGACCAATTTTTGCGAGACGCGCCATCCAAATGCCCTTGGAAGTGAGCGCAAGCGGATCGAACAGGCAACCCGTAGCGCCAGTCTCCCTGGTATTGACTTCAACGATATTATTGAATCCATCGTTGGCAAAAACAATCCAGATGACTCCTCCAAAATGAATTATCCCAAACAGTCCTTGTTTTCGCCAACGGACGATCTCAAAGAACAAATCAAGCTTCCTCGCGATCGTCCTCTTGCAGTCAAGTTCTCGAAATCCTCCACAACCAAAGAATTGATCCAGAATAATACCAAACGTTTGTATCTTGAAGGAAACAAAATTCCTGGATTTCCTGTCAAATTCACAAAGGGTGAGAACGGTTGGATCATGACAGAGCTTTCAGAGTTCCAAGATGCTCCACGTCGAAACCGTTCGAAGAAGAGCTCCAGTATATTGTCTTTTGGTAGCAACCTTAGCAATGATGAACTCGATCAGGAAACACATGGACGTTGTCAGGTGCACCCCCCAACCGACTTTATCTATGTTGAACTCCTGGACGGTACGCATGCTAAGGTCAAGTCTCAGCATTTGATGCCGTTGGAACCTCATGATTGGCCTCAGAGCCGTCATGGATGGGGGCGTCAGTATACTCCAAAAGATACTCCACTGTACCAGTACGGAAAGCACAAATTCTGCGAGAAGGAAAATAATTTGCGAGATGTAGCGATAACGCCCATGTCCGCAAGTATGGATAGTATCTCTATGGTTCCTGTTCATAGTCACGCGAAGATTCTTTGTTGTCTTGAAAGTTCCGAGAAGCAGTCGAATGATTACGTTGCACCCGCACCTGAGCTCATGATGAAGGGAACGCCTCTCCCAAGCAGTTTCAGTCCAACGGTCAAGTGGCAACCCGTGTTTGGCAAGAATGGGGTGATCTACAAGCACGAAGCAGACAAGTTCGAGTCCAAAACGCAACGATTTTCGGGCGACGAAAAGAAAACATTGGTCGCTCCACGCAGCTGGTTGCCTTGCAAGATGCAGCCTGTTGACGTTCAAGGAAGTACTGTCATCTGCAACCAAGAGTTGTCACCCATGTCTGTTCTCTCCCCAGGAGATGGCGCGGCGAAGGCCACCACCTCGCAGGAGTTTCATCCGGACTTTAGCTACGATGACATGCAATCTCCACCACCCGTCGTGAAGAACGTATTTCATGCTCTCCATCAGAAATAGACGGCTAGAATGTTTAGTCCTAGAAAGCTTACAGTGGGCCGCATATACCAGTACATGGGAAACCCGACCTGAAACAAGATTGTCGTGATTGTAAAAACAAAAGTAAGAATGAAACGGCATTGCTTGCTCTGAAAGAGATGGAAGTGTAGGTATTCTAAAATCAGGTATTCCAAGAAATTATGGTCGTACTCTAGATGCATTAGAATGGCTATCGTCGAGATATTCAACATGCTCTGTGTAGTTGCTCATAATCGTATTATTGGATTGAAAGATTGTGAGAAGACGGTAGATATTAAAAAATTCTAGAATAAGATTCACTCCGTAGCGCACTTTTGCATAATACACTATACTACTATTTACTTGAGGGAGGCAGCTCCCAAACCTCGGCTGCTTCCTGGTTTTACATCCAGCTTTTTGTCTTGGTGCCAAGCTTGGGTACTTGGTACAATTTCCAACCTTCCACTCGGCCAACATCCAATGTACTGTATTGTCTTGTTTTGATTTTCTTCGCAATCAATTGGTGCACGAGGATAATGATTAATATCAACCAAACTCCATTCTCTGGACAATACCTTGGAGGGGATACCAGAAGCGTGACCTCCCAACCAATTCAAAATACAGTCCAGGGTATCGTCTCCATCAAATCTCCGTCGGACCGTTTCGTCGGCAATCTTGACCTGAACGAGAGCTCCCCGTCCATCACTGGGTTCTGCAGGTGCTTTAGCCATAAAGGTGGCTCGAGCAATGGCTTCTGCTTCGCTAGAGTCGGATTGAGAAAACATGGCTCTGACAGCTTTTTGAAATTGCAATTCCCGTTTGGCGTCCACGTACTCGGGTGTCTGTCGTGTCGCATCTAATGCCGATATTCCCAGATACAAAAGAGCAGGATCTACACGATCTCTCAACAGCACCAGTGTTGTTGGATTTCGTTTGACAAAATTCATGGCAAGACACATGTCCTCGGCACCGGGACTAGATAACGACGGAGCATTGTTTTTGTCAATTTTTCGATATTTGTCATTGTCTGGATCCTTTTGGATCGACGTCAGGACAATGTACAGTGTATCTACGGCACGAGGATAGGATTTCATACGATCAGCGCACCGTAGCAACTGTTCTTCTTTGGTTTTGTCTTGTAATTTTGTGGGCACTTGGACTTTGGGGTGACTGGTCAATGGTTTGTGCTTGGCAGATGAATTGCTGTTGTTACTGTTGGGAGAAGGATTCACAGCTCTAGTAACAGCAGCCTGTCCGGCCCGACTAGCAGCAGCCGATTTGGACGCTTGACGAGCCAATTCTAATTGACGTCGTTCTTCGCTTTGCAAACTTTCTTGCAGGGCCACATCCAAAGCCGCATCGTGATTGTTGGAGCTATTGCTGCTAATGCTGTTGGCTTGCATCGGTGGACCGCCAACGGCACCACCGCCGCCACCAGCACCAGCACCACCGCCACTCAGCAGCACATCAGCAGCTCGATCGACATCACCATTGGTTTGTTGCAGAGCTGTTCGAGCATTGACATCCGAAAAGCCCATGGAAACCAAAGTTTGCACTGCCTGTGTATTATCTTCGTTTCCCATGACAGCATTCGCCGCAGCCGAGATTGTATCCTGAAGTTTACGAAACATAGTATTTATTAATTTGCTGGTTCACGAATCGCTCGCTCGCTTTCTTTCTTTGTTATTGTTGTTGGCTTTTTATGTGTCGTGTCTGTTTGTGTTGTGTTTGTTTGTGTTGTCTGGAATAAAAATGGCGTTCCCGAAACAGAATTTCTTCTCCCGCGAGCTAGACTGAAATAGTTTAGTACACAGCTATAAGCCTGACAGACAAGCAAATAATTAATCCTAATAGACAAGAATTATTATTTGTAGCAGCGTATTAGTTTATTCTTTGGTTTAGGAAAATTGTGCGTTGGAAGAAGTACCAGGTAGCGTCCAGTGCCTATGTCTTGCTTGTTTGATCGTTGCGTCGATGTTCGTTTTTATTCACTGTTATTCCGAGTACAACCCGTCAAAATAAAAATAAAATACTGTTTACGTACAGCTGCTGTGTAGTAGTACAGTAGCTACAATAATGCGAGTGAACCTTCTGTACAGAACGTCTTATTAATTGCTGGTTTTTCGTTGTTCCTACTAGTACCAGGTAGTATGATCACAATATCACACGACAGCTGCAAATGATGAAGTAATGTACAGCAGATAGAAAAGGCAATCGATAGCAGCTTCAGCCAATTCATCTTCAATCGTCGTCCAAACTTACTTACTAGTCTACTCGAGTGCACAACACAATCAAAACCTTACTGCATCGACTAATGTTAAATAATAATCAATGATTGTCGGCACCGGCAGGGAGGAATCCTTTGATACGGACTTTTTCCTCAATGACGTAGGTTAAATCCAACAGTCCAGCGGGTGGTAAAATATATATGGATCTCTCGGAAATCAAGACTCGTGGAACAATCTGTGGTACGAAAGGAATGAGCACACGCTCGTCGAGTGCCGATTCTGTACCACCCTTACCCCTGGGCAGATTGAGTTCCAACATGTCGTGACCTATACCCGGCAGTTCTGATAATACAACGCCAGCTACTGTACCCACAAAGGAATCATCTTCTTTTGTATCATCATTATTTTCGGGTTCTAAAAAGACGTTCAATCCCACAAGATCAGAAATAAAATACTCTTCTTCTTCTTCCTCTTTTTCGTTCTCGTCCTCTGTCCTTTCTTTGTTGTCTCCTGTTGATGATTTCGTGTCAGTTTCTTTCGTTCCTTCGTCTCGTTCTTCCTCGCGGACGAATAATGTCCCTCCGCGAAGTCGTGCTGCCTCCTCCCGATTCTGAGCGCTGTCCAGTTGTATTATGTATTCATCACCTTTGGTAGGTCGTCCGGTGACTAAATATACCTTGCGAGGAGCTCGTTTGTTCAGCGGTTTGAAATATCGAACGCCCCTTTCCGTGAAACGCTTGGGAAAGCCCGAAGATGATTTTATTTTTACCTCGCCGTACACGCCATGCGGACCAACAACGGTGCCAATTTCTACAAATCCAAACGTCGATGGCTCATCGGGATCAATATCCTTGTTGTCGGGAAAAACAAAATTTCGTGGTTGACTCTTGACGGCTTGAATTTCCTCCATTGGTACATCGTGAAATGTGTTGGATATCTGGCTTTGTTCGAGTTCTAGTAGTTTTTGTGCCGATTCTTCCATTAATATTTCCAGAGGATCCTTCACTGGCTCCGATGTTTTGGCATACTTGTTCTTTTTCTCTCTTCGTGGTTTATTGCGAGGAATTTCTCCAAAAGGGCTACTCAACAAAGAACTACCATGATGGGAAAACTGAATACTGTTTGCATGGTCGGTACAGGATCTTATCACAGGAGCCACGGAAAAGGCACCGACAGCCGACGACGACGACGACAACAGTAATAGGCAAAGGATTATCGTCTCTTTTAGAGGGTGAAATCTCGGTATCTTCATGATATAAAAAGGCGCTGTGTTACTGATTTTGTCAACAACAAAAATTCAAAGAATATCCTGAAGGAAAAGGCGTGCTGCAATTGTATTATTTCCTTGTTTTATTTGGTACCGTGTCTTGTTGAGACTTCCATATGTCGTGTTGGATGCGCTGTTGCTGCTTTTTTAATACAGTATTTATTTTTGAGCAAAACCTGTTTTGGTTGGTTTTGATCACAACCGAAACCCGAAGAATAAAAAATACTTAAAATATTACTCTAGTATCATTGCAAAGAAAGCTGTAGTAGTGCTTGAGTCTCTTAATACCAACAATACGAGAAGTCTAGACTACTTCTTTATTAATATATGTGAGTACAGTACTCAAACCTCAGAGTACTGGAGTGGATAGAAACGAAAAATAGAAGCTACCGTAGTGTTTGTCGTCAAGACACTACTAGTAGCAATTAGTTTGTGTACCAAAAATTGCAATCGTAGCTATCTTTTTCCATAGCCGTCAGGAGCGTCACCCAATCCTCAGAATCGGTGATTCGATGGAGCTGTACACCGTGTAATTCTCTTTCTGGCTTTTTGCTCCTTCCGGATAAAACGTCGGCCAGGGATAGTGGGCAGGATTTCGCATGGCCTACACTGGGTCCTTTCAAGATAAGAAATTGGCTGGTAAATTGGGATGCCAATAGTTTCATTTCCTCAATTCCTTCCTGAAGTTGAACGGAAGCACGACTCCATCGTTTGGGTCCGACTTCCACCAAGAGAGATCCAATAGTGACGAAGGGATGATACAGACTGTTGTGGACACCCTTTAAAACCGAAATTTCGAATCCTTCCACGTCAATCTTTACAAATGGAAGAAATAGCCTTTTACCATCATTGTTGGGAGAAGGCAAAAGCCTCTGTAGTAAATTGGAGTGATACGCAAAACAGTCAAGTGTCGAAGACAGGATGGGGCCAGCATTGTCTTTTTGTAAAAATCCTTCGTACTGGGAACCTTTCGATCCCATTCGTCCCACTGTGTCTGACAGACCTACTGGGTACAAGTAGACTCGGTCTGCCACTTCTTTGGTATTGTAGAGAGTCCCCTGTTGCAGCGCCTGGAAATTAGTTTGGTCGATTTCAAACGCGTGCACTTGCAAACCCAGCGCTGCCAAGAAGAAGGTGTAAAATCCTTGATTGGCACCAATGTCCAGTGACATTATGGTATCGTTACTGGTTCGCCTTGAAGTGTTTTCATTGTACTGTCGGACGTTTTCTAATTTATTAATTTCCTCCCCAATCAATTGAAAATGAGCCAAATCGCCGCCCATGTGCATGTTACCTTTCTGAAAGTAGGTACCAACACGAAATGCTGGCTCTACTCCTTCAATGCTTGGTAAATCATGGTACTTGTTTTGTGTGTCGGCAAAAAACACACCACTGGGACGCATGTTGGGAATACGAAAACACTCGTCGTGCAATTTGGATGTGTCGATGGAAGCACCATGAGAGACAGCATTGGTACCAGATGACTGGACTGTTGATTGCTGTGAAAGAGCCTGAGAGGAAGAATCCGGGCAACGTCCTTGATGGAGCCATAGCATTCCAACGACCGAGCAAACAAGAGCAATTTGCATAGAGTGATGTTGAAGATATTCTTTCCATTGATAGACTTCTTTCACTTTACTCCGAATCTTTGGACGAGCCATTTTGTGTTGGTTCTATCTTGTTCTGTCGTCGATGGTGGAAATTAAACAACAATTGCTTGCTGCGATGGAGAGCTAGCTACTAGTAGGTGCATACCTCTCACCTCTCATATAATAGTTCTTAGCAGAATACAGTTCTTTTTTTCAAACAAACCTCTGCCTTCAGTAATAATGTGATAATAATGGTTTACTCTAGTATCTGCTTGAGTAGTAGTCTACTACTCCGGAGTACCCGATACTGGAGTAGTAGTCTCTAGCTAGCTACTGTACCTGGTAGTAGACTAATTCGAATAGTAGTAGTCTACCTGGTACCGCCTGGTACTACTCTAGCTAGCTAGTAGACTAGACTACTGTATTCTACTCAGAGTATGACTTACTGTAGCCCGTAAAATTAAAAAGAATGTTGAGAAAGTTCGAATTTGTTCCCAGGATCTTACGTATTAATCTACTGATCGAGTACTACTACTAGTAGACTACTACTGGTACTGCCTACTAGCTAGCTCTACTACTATTAGTAGCTCTACTAGTAGTCTACTGTAGTAATAATAGACTTAGCCAATTAGTAGTAGTAAGAGGAAAACAACCACCAACCACCTCTCGAAAACAAGGAAAGTAGTGCTTGACGATGATGACTAAGTCTACCCAGTTTGCTAATCTCAAAGTTATTGACTGAAAATAAAGCAAAAAAGAATCAACATGAAGGAATTCTTACAAGTACCGTTCCTCTTCATTCTCTTCGTTCAAAGTGCCATCGCTTTCCAGTCAAAAGACTTTATTTCTAGAAGTTGTGCTTTGCCCACAACCACGGTCTCGTTACCAGCTACTTCGAGTACAACCACAACAACAGCTGCTACTTCTACTACAACGTCCGGCACAGAAAAGAAATCAAAAAAGGTATCCGTTCTGCTATGTCCCGCCCAATTTTGTGTTCCCGCCGATTATGAGGAATTCTTTGAGAATTTGAAGTCCACTCGATCCGTCAGAATTCAAGCCGGTGACAAACATTTGCCCGAAATTGGGACCTGTCGTGTGGCACCTCTGCCTCGGACCGAATGGATCAAAGTGGCCAGACAATTACCGACTCGAAAATTTTTAGAAGCCAAGTTGGATGCCAAAACGACCTTGGGATGGTACTTTGATGCTATTGAATCGGCTCTGGCCGACATTTATGCAAACGAGGGAAGTGACACCAACATCTGTATCATTGGACATTCGATTGGTGGTTGGGTTGCCAGAGGATATTTGGGAGGTCTGGCCAGGTAAGCAAAAAGTTGATGCTTTGCTCTGGCATTGCGTTCTCTGTAAGTTTTCCTGGATTTATTATACTCAGCAACCTTTTCTCGGTAGTTCTTCGACAGCGGTTTATGCCATGACCAGAGAGAGGTGTTCATCCCTTATTACAATCGGCACGCCACATATTTCACCGGAAGATGCGCTGGTAGATCAAACGCGTGGATTGTTACGAGAAATTGAAGAGGCGCCTCTGTGCTCTCCACAAGCACTGGCAGATTTAGGAATTGAAATTACCTGTGTGGGTAGCTCGGGTGTGGGAGGGAAGTTTCTGACGACCAATGTGGAAGAATTGGTGGCAGCATCATCCTATCTTCCATTGATGGGAAGGTTATCCGGGGATATGAAAGGTGATGGTATCGTGCCATTAGATCTGGCTTTTATGGAGAGTCCCGCACGAAAGGTCGTTGTCGAGGAGTGCAGTATAACCAAAGCACCTGTTCGACATTCTCATATTGTTCCTACTCCATGGAATCTTCTGGATGGATACGCCCCTTCAATAAAGCTGCCAGAAAACTATGTATCGTATGTCAGTGAAGGAGTACTGCCGCAATGGTCAGAATATATTCGATAAGTTGTTGATAGTTGGTTGAGGCGCTCCACTCAAGTACTACTTGGAGTAGTTGTGATTTAGGTACAGACAATCTCTCTTGCTAGCAATATTCATTCTGTAATAAGAGTTTTTCAAAAATATCATATCATTTAAGCAAAGCCTACTAGCGAGAAACTTGCTCCCAGTATGTATACTTATTTCTTTCTTGGGGTCACACGCATACTCTAATGTTCCACACCATCCTCTGCGCCACCTTCTACTGCACCACCATTACCCGGAAAATCAATACCGGCTTCTCTCAGCTTGGCTTCAAGCACAGCGATCTTTTTGTTGGCAGCTTCTAGTTCCTTGTTCAACAAACCAACTGATTTAAACTTCTTTTTTGGTGCGGCAGCTGCTGCTGTGGCTGCAGCACCGTTGCCTGGCTTGGCTGGGTCCAACGACATTAGAACTGGTGGCTTGGAGGATCCCTCCCACCATTCGGAGAATGTATGGGCGGGTGTTGCTGATGCCGTGGCAGGATTAATATCTTCTTGGAAATCATGGGATTTTCTCGGAACGAAAAAATTCAGCGGTTGGACGCCATCGCTAGTTGTTACTTTCAGTAATCGCACAGTCTCGTGCTTGGCAACATCTAATCCCCGCTTTGGTACCATACAGTAGCCCTTTGCAGGTGTGTTGGACGTGTACGCATTGTTCAGCTTGTAAATAAATGGTGCTTTGTCCTCATATTCATAGAGGCGAACTGTACCATCGCCCTTACCGCACAGATACAGACATTGTGTGTCGACATCGTAAAGTGGGATCAATCCACCAGCTGCAGTATCGATAGTCTCCGTATGCAATGGTGCACTTAAGTTGGCAATGTCCCATACCTTAAATTCGCGGGCTGCCTGGCGGGAAGTTCCGAAGGACATAAATTTTCCAGAATCTCCAAGATACGAAAGCTTGACAACCTTGGCTCCTTCATGGGCTTTTTCAATCATATTTGCAACACTATTGGAACGAGCATCAATCATTCGAACATTTTTGTCTTTGGAGCTATAGGCAAAGTTGTCACCGGTGTAATCCCAAACAATATCCTGGATCAAAGTATCCGTTTCCTCGCAGGATGAAACTTCCGCGGCGCTCTCTACATCCCAAATTTTTACCGTGTGATCCGCACTGCAACTAAGCAAACATCCGTCAGCTGTTGGGTGGTAGCGAAGCAAAGTAACTTTTTTTTGATGCCCTGTAAGGTCCGCCATGGACTCGGTGAGACTCTCTCCTGCTTTTGCGTTGCCATGTTCGTCCTGTGGTTCCCAATCCTCCGGGATGCTCCAGATTTTAATGGTAGTATCTTCACTAGCCGTTGCCAACATTTGGTCGTCAAAGGGATTCCAATCCATATCAAGCACTGACCCATGATGACCTGTAACGATAGGACTTATCGCAGAGTCAAAACGGCCAGGACGATCAAGACGCCCTACTATCATGGAACCACCTCCACCAGCCATACCAACGCTAAAGTATTTTGCTGAAGCTTTAATGTACTGCTGGTCACCTGTTACTGTGGACATTCGAAAGTCAATCCAATTTTGCTGCAAGAAAACAAGAGGTTAGCACCCCAAAAATATCCAGCAAGGTAGAAAGATTTCTCCAATTTTAAAAATCTGACAGGGGGGATGACACAAGCACACCAAGGACATGGGTCTGGTATCTGGTAGAGCAGATTATCTGTCATTCAAGTAGGATTCAGCATTTTTCATGGATTCAGCTGTGAGAAAACTTACCTCCACCTTGGGAGTATCACAAAAAACGTGACGATATTTGGATTTACGGATTTTGAACATGGTGAATATTATTTTATCGGATGATGAAGTTAAATGGGGAAAATGTAGCTGGCTCAGGAATGTTTCTTATTACAGTATTAAATTGAGTCTAATACGAGTATAGCTGAGCAACTTCTGACCGAAAAACAAAAAAAGTTGATAAAATAAATAATAATAATGGTCTTGTGCACCAGACCAGGTCTTGGCGCAGTGCGCTTGTGTTTTGTCGTCTTGTCGGAGATTTTCCTCAGGATATTGAGTACCAGTCCGGGTACAGTAGTACTCGTACTAAGGGTATTTATTTAAAGCAAATGCATGTCTGTCCGTCGCTCTCAAATCTAAGTATCTCGATTTGAATTCAACGGTCATTTGTACGTGCGAGTAGTCATCTTCGACCACCCGTCTACTCTTCGGATAGTCGAAGTTTGGATCGACGATGGAACATGGCCAGAAAATTAGAAATAAATAATACAGTAGGGTCGTCTGATGTAGCGTATGTACGGTAATTATTAGGTAGGTACTTCGCCGTCTTTCTCTGTCTGGAGGTAGTAGACTACCTGAAAGGGAGGACGAGGAAAAACAGGCGACAATCTACCATCATCGTACTGTACCAGGTAACCTACATCTATTTCACTTTGCGCAGTGCACAGCCCGGTCTAGTCCAGGGAAAGGCGCATCTTTCCAACAAATCTTTCCTATTATCTGTTTGATCTTGACTCTACATCTGCAATTTTTTCAAATAATAATTTTAATACATGCGCGATATGCATTCGAACCTTTTTTTTAGCTCAAAGCCTACTAGTACTACTACTACTAGACTACTACCTGGTACTACTACAAGCTACAAACTCGAGTGTAGTATTATTAGTACTAGTAGCTAGCCGAGAGAGCAGGCAGCTCTAGCAGTACTACTACTACTAGCACACCATCCAGGACAGTAGTACTATTCCAAAAAATGTACAATACTTTCCACGTGTATGGCTATAACGCACTCTTATGCGACGTACCGGCACTCAAAGTATCTTAAGTATCTTGCGGAATAAGGATCCTATTGTTGTTCACTACTACCAGTCCTACTAGCTACTAGCTAGTAGTAGTAGGAGTAGAAGTCTACTACTACTAGTAGTAGTATTACTACTACTAGTACTACTACTACTAGTTTGTAGTAGGAGTACCCTGGCTGGTGGTGTTAGGAGTCTAGTACTACTACTACTAGCTAGTAGTACTAGCTACTAGTAGTAGTATCAGCGAATCCTGACTTCTCTAATTTTCACCTTCCATCACTTCTTGTGATGCTCTAGACCCTAGTAGTAATCGAGTAGAGAATCTTGGGATCGCTTTCATTAGATCGATGATTGTCCCATTCTCCAATCATTTTTGGAAGTCTATTATTTATTTCTTTACCGTAGTAGTCTACTCACATTTATCATTAAAAAATTTGAAATTTTGTACGCACCTTAAACTACAGCTTTAATCGAGATCAACCGTTCATCTCTACTTCTGAAAGAGAAAGTGTTGGCACCGTAATGATGATGAATACCAACAACAAGGACAACAGGCTCTGCAAGATGTCCATCCTCTTTGTCGTCTTGTCGCTGGTGGGTACCTTGGCATCGGCATTCGTCCCGTCTACAACTCCTCATCGAGTAGTGGCGACTGTTCCACGTGTTAATGTTCCTCAATCATCAAGATCATTCTTTCCCAACCACCAGCTTGTGGATTTGATGCCTGCGAATGACAAGGGTGATATTATCCAACGGCAGTCCACCGCGGATGCATCGGATGGGGAGAAAAAGAAAGGATTTTGGAATGGTGTAAGTGTCTTTATTGGCCTTTTTGTTGTTCGCGTTTGTTTATTTATTTTTGAAATGTGAATTCTGCTCTCTCACAACAATACCTATTCGTATCTATTGTTTTCTTTCTATAGCTAAAATCCGTTATTCCACCCAAAAAAGAACGACAAAAGCTGATTCCTCTCGGAATAATGTTTTTCTGCATCTTATTCAATTACACAATTCTTCGCGATACCAAAGATGTGTTGATGGTGACTGCCTACAAGAGTGGAGCTGAAGTGATTCCCTTCATTAAAACATACTGCAATCTTCCGGCTGCCATTGTAAGTTTTTTATGAAAAGTGTTGAAAGAAAGGATTGAATTTGAAGCGTGAATCTCACACAAGATTCCTTCGTGCCATGCACAGGGGTTCACGGGACTTTATGCCAGCATGTGTGATCGAATGGAGCTCAAGAATGTTTTTTATGCTATTGTCATTCCGTTCTTGATTTTCTTTGCATCCTTTGCTTTGTTCATGTATCCAGCGCGAACCTTGATTCATCCACATACCTTTGTGGACATGCTCGCTAGCCATCTTCCAGCTGGTTTTGCAGCACCTTTGTCCATTGTACGAAACTGGTCATTTGCCTTATTTTATGTCATGGCAGAAATGTGGGGTAGCGTCGTCACATCCTTGCTTTTCTGGGGTTTTGCCAATGAAGTCACAACTGTTGATGAAGCCAAAAAGTATTGTAAGTGCAATTCGGATTTGATTATTTTTCTTCCTTGAATGGCGCTTTGACTTACATCTGTAAACAATCTCGTGGCTACAAATAGATCCTCTCTTTGGTATGGGAGCCAATGTTGCCCTTATCTTTTCGGGGCAATACGTGAAATGGGTGTCAAAGATGAGAGGGACGTTAGCTCCTGGCGTCGATGCTTGGGCCGTGAGTTTGCAGTTTTTGATGGCAGCCGTTGTTGGAAGTGGCGGTGTTTTGCTTGCTGCTTACAAATACATGCAGGATAAAATTGTTGCGAACGATCCTAAATTGGCTAGTACCAAGAAATTGCCTAGAAAGAAGAAGGAACGCATGACTATGAAAGAGTCTGCAAATTTCCTCATCAGCTCTCCTTACATTCGCGATCTCGCGACACTTGTGATTTCATATGGACTCTGCATCAACATTGTCGAAGTCAGTTGGAAAGCAAAGTTGAAGATGGCCTTCCCCAATCCCAACGAATACTCTGCCTTTATGGGTAACTTTTCCTCTGTTACGGGTGCTGTCACCTTGGTAATGATGATTTTAGGAAGAACGATTTTTCAAAAATTTGGTTGGAAGTTTGCTGCGCTTGTAACACCAACCGTACGTACACTCTTCCGATATCAAATTTGCAGTCCTGTCTTTGCGTTCGCTCAAACGATCCTCACTCCTGTTGCATTCTACAGATGATTGGCGTCACGGGTCTTGGTTTCTTTGGCCTGACCCTGTTCCCTGGATCTGTTGCACCTCTGGCTAACTTTGCAGGCACAACACCTCTGATGCTTGCTGTCCTTGTCGGTGCCGCCCAGAACATCTTGAGCAAGAGCGCGAAGTATTCTTTGTTTGACCCTTGCAAGGAGATGGCGTACATTCCACTCGACAAGGAATCGAAGACCAAGGGCAAAGCAGCCATTGATGTCGTTGGTAATCCACTGGGAAAGAGTGGAGGTGCCATGATTCAGCAAGTTCTCATCTTTGCTGTGGGCAGTCTTGCTGCTTCCACGCCGGTAAGTGATTGTGAACTTGTACAGACACGAGGCTGATGTAGAGAACAAATCTAGCAAATTTTTCATCTCACGCTTTTGCTTTTTTCCTACCTCCAGTATCTTGCCGCAATTCTTTTTGCTATGATTTTTGCATGGTTTAAAGCGGTTGGCTCGCTAAGTACACAGTTTGAAGCCGCAATGGCAAGCTCGGATGAAGCCGAATAAATTACCTTTTTTGTCTGAAGCAAATGCATAAATACGTCTTTGTCGCGAATAATTGATAGCTCTACTTCTAAATACTCCATAATCATATAAAAAAAGAAAATTGGAATAAAGTTTCTAGAAATTGTGTTTAAGGGTCCTTCTTCCAATCATCATTGTCGAATACAGGGTGGCTCAGGATGTTCTTCAACAAAGATGTTCCTCGCAAGGCACTGGTCAGAGGTAAATGTCCCTCAGGGGCCTTCTTTACATCGTAAGTAAATTCGGAAGCACCAAACCAACGTTTCTTTCGCTCAACTTCGCCATCCGTGGTTGTCCAACCAATTTTTCGGCAAAAGGCTTCGAAGTCTTCCTTTGCTTGTTTGTACTTTTTCTATCGTTTTTCATTGAATCATGTGGTCAAGGTTGAGTTCGGCAAAGATGAGTGTCCATTTCAAAAATTCCTAGAGCAATCCATCTTTGCATCACAAACCAATGAAACGCAGGCACACGATTCAATAAAACTAACCTTTTGAACGGAATATCCGAATTTTCCACCAGAGAATTTATTCCAAAGCCTTTCAATGGTAGCAAGGTCCGTTGATGGAATTCTCTTTACATCTGTAAAGTACACAAAATCTCTTCCCTTTTCTCTGGCACCTGACAATGTGATCAAAGCATCGCGCGTGAACTGTTTTAAAAAAAAAACGAAGAAAAATCCGGTCGAATATAATGTTAGCAAAAGCATTAAAAGCGATACAAAAAGTGGCATGGCGTGATTGCTCGAACCACATCCCCGGTTGCCTCGATTGTCCGTAATTGTAGCTTGACATAGACATAAATTCAGCAACACAGCTGGTTCATCTGATTCAACCAAAGGCATTCATGATAACCTGGAAGTCAACAAATCAAGATTAAAAAAAAACGCTTTTCGTGTATCGCACCTGATCGGCTTCCGCCAATTGACCAGTAGCCAACATGGTAGCCAGTGGAATGTAGTCCATGCCCATGTCGGAAGGTAAATTGGTAGGAATTTCAACGTCCTCAACATCAGAGGAAGGTTCGCTCTGGGTAGGTGGGGCTCCACTGTCGGCCATTGTGGTCATTCCTACGGAAATACACGTACGAACAGTATGGCTTGACGGGGCTACACTGAATCCTTCAATGCTCCTTGCAGCTAGGGCAACAACCACGGCCATGACGACTGTTGAGGCAGACAACTTCATCTTTCCGGAAAATGTCTCTGTCTGTGATAGATCTAATTACTAGCGACGGCGTAGATATAATGTGTGACTTCTGGCGTACTGTAGGCGTTGAATGTCGTGGAATGTAGACGCAGTTTTGGTTGTCTTCGTTGCTGTGCTGTTGGCTTGTTAATAATTGATAATAATAAAAAATGTGAGAAAGTTAAGATGATCCAAGTTGAAGTTGAAAACGTAGCACAATCAACCTTTCTACACCTGGAAGAAACAGTCGCGAGCAAGACCATGGGATATTAACCATTATACGGGTTTATTTCTACTACGCGTACTACTGCTAGGAAGAACTCACATGTCATCACATCATTACCTAACCATTTTTTCACTTGCAGTATCCAATTATGAAAGACTAGCTATCTAGAGCTAGTAGCTAAGCAACTAGCTAGTACTGAGTACAGAAGCTCTTCGGAAATCTTTCTGGCAAGCAGAACTATTTCGCACTTTTTATATCGGTTTTGCCCTTTTCAGTATTCAAATCCGACACTCTTCACGTTCAATTTGACAGTACCTTTGGCACCTGAACCAACAAGATCTTCCAACAGAGCATCCCCAACCACCATGCCATCGACGGCAGCGCTAACAATACCCCCCGCAAAGCCAGCTCCCTCTCCAGCGGGAAATAGATTTTTGATGCCGATGGCTTCGAGCGTTTCTTTGTTACGGGAGACGCGAACAGGACTTGACGTTCGAGTTTCAACTCCGTGAAGCATGCCCTCATCGCACAAAAAGCCCGGCATTTGCCTCTCAAAATGATTAACAACAGCGTCTCTCATAGCATTTACCAGCTTGATCGGGTAGATTTCGTGGCATGCAGAGGGCTTCACGCCCAACCGATAGGAAGATAGTGGGGCCGACGTTGAGGCCCTTCCAGCAATAAAGTCGGGCAATCTTTGAACCGGAACGGTCAAATTTCCGCCACCCATGATGGATGCCCGTCGTTCCATATCACGCTGAAAGGCGAGACCAGCCAAGACGCCATGCTCTTTTCGATATTTGTCGAGAATGCTATCGTCTGGATCCACTGTTACAACCAATGCTGAATTCGCAAAGGCAGAGTCGCGTCGACTAAAACTCATGCCATTGACACAAACTTCATCAGGTTCTGTAGAGGCCGGTACAATCTGACCTCCAGGACACATGCAAAATGAATAAACTCCTCGGTCAACGGCTCCATCGTTGGCAGCATCAGTTGCCAATCGATAAGATGGCACAGGTAATCGTCCTTTGTGATCACGACCGGCTGTGTTTGTGTCAATATTTGATTCAAGGTAGTGTTTGTTGACAGAGTCTGTCGATTTCTTTCCCGTAATGACAGCTTGCCCCCATTCTGTACCATATTGAATTTTGTTGATGAGTTTCTGAGGATGTTCTACCCGGAAACCAACAGCAAAGCCCTTTGCCTCAAGCTGAACACCATTCTCGTGCAGTTTCTCGTACACATCTCGCGCCGAATGACCAGTCGCCAAGACCACTGCATCGCCGAAAATAGTCGTCTCACCCTCGAAGCCAATCGATAGGGAGGCAGCTCCATTTTCTACAAGGTCCACATTTCGTTCAATGGCAGGAGTCTTGACAATTTTCACTCCCTTAGTGACTCCCTCCTCGATGACAAGTTCCGTCATTTTAGCACCAAAAATAACTTCGCCACCTAGCTGTCTTAAATCGAGCCGCATAGCTCGGAGTAGCCGTACGAGATTGTCTGTCCCTAGATGAGGACTTCCATGAACCAGTATATCTTCCGGTGCTCCATACTTAACCAGTGTCTCTAATACAAAGCGAACCGCATCGGAATTGCGTCCAATTCTGGTAGTAAGCTTTCCGTCACTCCAAGTTCCGGCTCCTCCTTCTCCAAAGGCAAAGTTACTTTCCGAGTCCATCGACCGTCGGTTGATCAAAGCCCCAATAGACTTGCCTCTCGATTCCACCGGAAGGCCTCGTTCCAGCAAAATAGGCGAGACAAGTCCAGTTCGTGCCAGAGTCAATGCACAAAATAGACCCGCAGGTCCAGCTCCGACAATAATTACACGTTTCTTTTCTGGGAGCGATTGTTCAGGTGATGATGTATCCGAGCCTGTATTTGTATTTGTATTTGTAATAGTATTGGCCCCTGCATTTATATGAGGTTCCTGTCGACCAGATTGCGGTTTCAAATTCAGTTCGTCCACATATCTTGCCTGTAAATCCACATCCAGGACAAACACATAGCGCGGTCCATCTCCTTGTTGTTTTAAACGTCTCTTGCGAGCATCCAGGGACCGCCGTACGACACGAATGGCTGAGATTTGAGGAGGCAGGTTGTCCGGGTTCCAATCTTGAGATTTTGCTTTCAATCCAAGCCGTTTCATCACAGCCAAAATCACCGGTTTTGTCAAAAACAGTTTGTCTGCCCTTTCTTTCTTGCAACGTAAGGTGTCTGCTGAAGAACTGGAACTTGCTCCATCATGATACTGTTGCGGGATGTATTCATCAGGATGTACTTCTACGCCAAATATACGCCATGTTTCCAAACCCAAAGAATTATGTGTTGCGTTGTGAGACTGCTGAGATGTTTTCTTTTCGATCTGATATTTGTTGCTTCTTCTACGTTTTCGCTTCTGATTGGAGGTTGCACCATGGGTACCACTAGTAGGATCAATCGAAAATGTCGCGTAGAGAGTTGTTTTTGTTGTTGATGATGGTACTGATTTCTGCAGATCATGTGGTGGGGCGGAGGCAGGGACAAAGCTATTTGCACCATGCAATCCTTGCGCGATTGTGAAAAAAGCTAACGGCGACAGATATGATTTTCTCATGTTTTTTCTTCATGTATTATGCGAATTATTATTTCTTTGAAAAGAAAAAAATATCAATGGAAATGGTTGATCGCAAACGAAAAGATTTTGTGGTATCATAATAATAGTATTGTTCTGTTTGTACTATTAGCGCTCCGACTACGGACGGACAGACGGAGGAAAACTGCTATCCTGATTCCTGATAGACCTTGCGGTCGGCACGTAATACTCGAGTACCAAGCAGGTGCTTCTTACAACCGATTATTAGTGTGTGTCTCTTACCCATTGTTCCAGGCCCAAGAATCATTGCCAGAACAGCTTATGGAGCAACCGTAGCTTGTCACTCCGACTGTATTGGGGAAAGTTGCAAGTTCCGTCGTGCCTTGGTCTTGCCGCAGTGCCAGTATTTGTGCCGACGGCAACATCGGAGGAACCTAAATTATCCTCTTCTTGCGCACTGGTTGCACTTTCAGAATCAATGTAATACTGCTCTGTTACTTTTCATTCCCAGTGGAACACACGGTTGGACCGCTCTGAAATTCTTTCTTTGATTATTGTCGCTTGCAGGTTAGAAATACCCACTGGTAGGGAATATAGATCGAACAGGTGAGAATTCGGATCCCTAAATGGCATTCGGAGTACACATCAAAGACGTTGGTGCTTAGTGATACTATACAACAAAATTGCATTTAAACCTTATAGGTCTGCAGAAGACCTAGGCTATTGCGCCAAGGAAACAACCACCAACCCAGTATATTCTCGCATAAACAGCCCGCGTATAATTAAGAACTAACGTTGCACCAATGTCTTGCAAATATCATTTACCAAAGTCATCATCTCTAGTGAAAAGGCTCCCGCTGTAGCCACGAGAGTGACACCGAAAATACCAACCCAAAGCATATCTTCAATGACAAGCTCGATAAATCGAGGCGGAAAGTCATCCGGTAACATTCTTACCAGCACTTCAACAAAAGCGTCCTTGCCCATAACTTCATTTATCGCAAGAATTACCAGCAATGGAACCCATACCATCAACAAAGAAGCCCAGACAACTGTGGCATATTTGTGCGCCAGAATGTGGTTTTTCGCTTTGCCAATGTGATTTTGGATGTCTTTACAGATATCTTGAATATTCAGTTCCCTGCTCCCGTTGCGCTTTTTTGTAGAAATTATGGTTCTATTTCGGGGTGGTGAATGTGTTCTGACGGGAGATTTTTGTTTCTTGTTGGCGGTCCATTGCGTGGGAACAAATGGTCGCCACCAAGACTTAGTTCGCGTGGGTAATATTTCAAAATCGAACTGCATGTCGACTTCAATGGGCGGTAGGTCCTTCTCTTCTAAGAATTTCTTGATATACTCTTTGGATAAGACACTGTTGGTCCTCTTGGCGGTTATACTACTAGTAGTAGTAGCCTTGGCATCGGTGAATTGCAGTAGGAGTAGGAGAAGGCTCGGCGACAACCACATCATGAGATGGGGTATCGATCGCATTCTTATCCCTGCAGATTGTGGTTGTGCTTGTGGTGGTACCGGGTGGTGAACCAAGGGCATCTCTAGGCTGTAGTCATTTAGTAGAGGCCAGGATTAAAAAATAACGATCAAAAAATAATTTGGGGGAGACAAAAAATAATAATAATAATAATCATAAAAATAATGATCAATTTGGCCGACAGCTTGTACTACTATCACCAGGTACTACTACTAGTCTAGTATGTTCATCAATTCAATTATTTGTTTGTTTGTTTAACAGTGTCAGTCGGCTTGAAAATTTCAATTACGATGAGTCATCGAGTCATTTTTCTGTAAACGCGGTATTCAAATACTTTGGTGTGCTACCAGGTACTACAGTAGTACGATACCAGTTACTGCTGCCTACTACCAGTTACTACTATTCTACTACCATACTAGACTACTAGCAAGCAGAAGTAGGGATCAAAGGAAAATCTATGTTCGTCGGCCAAGTTTGTTCAAAACGATTGTTGACAATGAGATAGAACTCGGGTTCACTAGGGATAGCCATTCTCAAACCTTCAGCTACTAGCTAGCTAGCTGGCTAGTAGGGGCTAGTTACAAGCTACTCGGAGTATTTGATCAGCTTTACGGTGGCGGCGTTGTTAGGTTGCACTAATAATAAGCAAACCTTGCTTCTTCGTGTTGTTTCTGGATGATGGACGAAGCCCAGACTGTTTCACGATTGAGAAAGGGTGTCAACAGAAACCACTAAAAAAAATTTTAAAATAAATAATAATGATCGATTCGATCCAATCCAAACGTATCTTATCAAATAATTATAATATCAAAGCACTCATTTGAACTTCAGTTCATACAACTCCAACCATACGGCAAGAAGGGATATCGCAGAAAGAAAAACATAATTTAAATTATGATAAGCTACAGAGTGGGGGAGGTGACAGCCGTGGATAGAAACATGAAGAGACGGCAAGAGATCTCGAACTTTAGAACGACATTCTCTCCTCCCAAATGGAGCTATCGAGTTAAATTGCAAGCAGTGGTTGCAGGGATAATGTTGATCTCACACGGTTTTCCTGGGACGCTTGCATTTGAATCTACAGTTCCGTTCGCCACTGCATCCGCCACCACAACTGCACTTTTCTCTACTAGTAGTAGAGGTCAACAAGAAGATTTGTATTCGGCTGTTCACCGCAAAGAATATGAAATGCGACAAGTCAAGGCTCAGCATCAAGCAATCATGGACCCCGTTAAGATTGCCATGACGTATGCACAAGAAAATGCTGGAGAGATGCGTCTCGCCAAAGCACTCCGTCGAGTTTACGATGATCCTGCTTCTCCCGCCAATCCAGATGCAGTCCCGTTGTCCGACAAGGAGCAAGAACGAGCCAACAAATTACAAGATGTGGGCATGGCAGAATTGGGAATGCGACGCGCTAGTTTCATTGTGGATATAAAACGCAAATCTTTGAGTCGACCGGGAGAAGTCTTTTGTAACTACGATGATGCGGGAATGGTCGCCGAGGCCATGGTCCAGTTGGGAGCCGATTGTGTCTTTGTAAATACAGACTACAAGGCTTATGGAGGTGACATGACAGAATTGAAGAGTGCAGTCCGGGCGGTTCGAAGAGCGTCCAGGACAGTCCCTGTCGTCATGAAGGATATTGTCGTGGACGAGATCCAGTTGGGATTAGCCAAGGAAGCGGGCGCCGATGGCATTTTGTTGATTGCATCTGTCCTGGGACCGGCCTTGGACAATTTTTTGAATCTCGCCACAACGATCGGATTGGAGGTCATTGTGGAGTGCCATACGCGTAACGAAGTGCAGCGGGCATTGGATGCCCTCGCTTGCAATATTTTGGTGAGCAATTACGATCGTGTCTCGCAACAATATTATCCCAAACAAGCAATCCAACTGGCTGGAATGTTTCCCGGCAGTGGTGGTCCTATTATTTGTCTGGCAGCAGGCGACATTACTAATACAGATGAAATGAAACGACATTTGGCGGTAGGTTACGATGGTGTGGTTGTGGGAAAAGCGGTAATGGGAAATCCTAGTGCACCGGAATTTATCCGAGCCGTGCGGGATCGTACTCTGCTACCAGCAGAATTTTCACAGTGGGGTCTGGAGGACGTGGAATTTGACATGGATGGACAGCCTATGCCCGGACCCAAGCAGGACATTCCCAGTCTGCAAGACGAAGATGTCTACCAATGAAGCGTGTGAGAAGATATACGTTAACCTGAATTACACCCATTGTTTGATGGAATATGATGTGTAAATAATGCAGTGAATACAACATGAAGGATCTGCCTTGAGGTGAGGTCAGTCTAAAGTCTAAAACAAAGGTTGGCTACAGCACCTGTGGGCATCTCTACAAGATGTACGGGAAACTACTGTTGTCGCCTTCAGGATAAATTAGCTAGGGTAGCTACTACCTGGTACGTACTGCTACAAAAAAGTATCAAACTGTACTAAGAGGTTCTCGTATTCGAGTACGGTTGGTAACTTACAGCCGTTTAGTCTATTCCTACTAGTAGTATTTAGTCTACTAGTAATAGTCTGCTTTGGTAGTCTAGCTACTAGTAGTAGTACGTACTACTGGGTAGTACGAATATCTGAATTGCTGTAACCCTATCCTTCCAATGGATCCTCACACCAATGACATTCGCTCATTATTATCATTATTACTGGTACGGTTTTTCTCCCGCCAAGAAGAAGCTAAGAACACCAAAATGAGTACATGCTCACTACTTCATCTGATGTTACTTCATACTTCATCAGTAAAGCTGTTTTCTACATTATATTAATATCGTGAACATTCGACAATGGAACTGATAGCGATAACTCAGATCACTCAAGAGGAGAAGAAAGCTGGCTTGCTGTCTCTTCCGAAGACTGACCTCACCACCGAAGGCAAGCAGCAAGTCGAACGTCATGTTGTTGTTACGAATCAAGAAAATCAATCTCCATCTGCAAAAACGACGAACCTCCTCCTCCACCATCACCAACAATATCAGCACACGGGGCCATTGGTGTTGATGCAATTGCCCAGGGGAATCGAAATGTCAGACCTAATCGATGGTGGGTGTTACTTTGTGGCACCCAAAGCAGGAGGATCAGAAAGCACTGGTGACGATTACAAAACCATCACAACTGCCCGACAGGCCGCACTGGTGGTCGAGTCGAAACAAAAATCGTTCACCATGAGTCGTCTTGAAACAAGTAATGCCCTCGTCTTGGTGCCACCTCTCAAGTATTCCTCAAAAAGCGCTGCTGCTTCTGCTGATGCTTCTACAACAGAATGCAACGGAAATGAGCATGAAAGTGAGGGTCCCGTCAACAAGAAGGCCAAAATTACACAACGTAACTTACTACCTGTCCCGGCTCGTTTACTAAAGCCAGGAGGGAGAGGTTCTTCGTTCTTGGAGTGCAGATCTAAAATGGTGCGACCAGGAATCATGGTGACACTACTGCAGCAACACGTCTACGATCCGTACCATCACGACGCAACAACAAGCGAACGTGGAACTTGCTTTTTGGGTCGGACTGTGCCAAGTTTGGCCTTGGAATTGCAAACGTCTCAAGGACAAGTCCAAGAAGCTCTAACACTCTTGCAGAGCTTCCGTATACCTGCTATGACAAATACAGCTACGAGCGCAGGAAAGAATGATGCACCATCATCGACACAGCGTGTTCACTGCTATGGAATGTTATCCGAAGAAGCTCTTCAAGAAGCGCAAAATGTCATTCTTTCCACGCTATCGGAAAGTGATGATTTTGGGGACTATGCACAAGGCATCGACGTGGATGATTTCGTGACACAAGCTATAAAACGTTTTGACGGATCGTATCCGGCCCTGGACCATGTGATTCGGTATGCCTTGTCCTTGCTGGTAACTGATAAGAATCTGGCGGGTCCAGAAATGAAGTTGACGGGAACTGTTCCATTGGATGTTTCAAAGGTTAGAGATACGTGTGATATTTGATATTTGATCCTAAAACGGTTGTTTATTTCGTTGCAGGTTGCTCATTGCCCATATTCATGATGACTTTTTTTTTTCTCTACAGGTTGCGAAATGCTTGGCTCATCGCTTGTTTCGGTCGCAGAAACGTCATTGGGAAGAAAATAGATTCTTGTTACGTTGGCAAAGTGGATTGCCTGGTGTGGGAAGCAAATATCAGACATCTCTTGGACTATTGCGTGGAATTGCTATTCCGGTAGTTCCTTCTTCGACGCTTCGCAAGAGCACTAGCAGCAGCCGCAGCAGCCCGGAGGACAAAGACGAAAGTGAAAAGCTCTGGAGATATTTACCAGCCGACAAATTGTCGTTCGAACCTGAAGAGCGATTGAATACTTTGTTCGGTATCCAAGAACAATGGACCGTGGAAGACTTGGAGCCCTACTTGGATGGACTCATGATGGAAACTGGCTTATCGCAGGCGGAGATACTTCTACAGTACACGACCAGCGCCGTAGGCGAGGATGGATTCAAATTGTACAGCCTGAAGCGGTAAATAGGTAAAGAAACTAGCATACTTTGTTGACCGCGAATACATAACCCATACTTTGTACACCCGTATTTGTAGGATGTACTAATCAGAGCCAGCCGAAGGGAACGTGAGACAAGGAGACCCGAAGCCGACGTCACCGGAATGACCCGAAATGCCCCATCCCGTCTCCCACTCAGAAACAGGAACACATCGGGAGAAATCGGA